>Ga0118677_10000365_pt1 | contig 99614 bp, 94 predicted proteins | sample AliMusrvi5mmetaG_FD_86154 | JGI IMG/M metagenome (GOLD analysis project Ga0118677, IMG submission 86154) | reverse complement strand
CTGATGAACCAGTTGGATGGGGCCATGGATAATGAAGACATCGTAACAATCGCGACGACCAACCGGCTGGAGGTCATCGAGAAGGCCCTGCGCAACCGTCCCGGCCGGTTTGATCGCGTGATTCATCTCGATGCGATGGACGACGATTGCCGGCGGCGTTTGCTGATAAAGCTCATCAGATCGTCGCCGGTGGAGCCGCAGGCGTTGCCGGAGGCGCAGGCGTCGTCGCCGGAGGAGCCGCGGGTGTTGTCGGCGTAACTTTTGGAGGTGGTGGCGCAGGCATGAGTTTGGCGATTAGCTCCTGAATCCGCTTGCGCAACAAGTCGCGCTGCTCCCCATTCAACGGTCCACCTTCGCCTTCGAACTCAACAAACGTCGCATTCACACCACTCCCGGTGAATACGATATTCTTGACATTTCCCAGGCGCTGCCCACCGACGATGACGTGCAGCACTGTGCCTTGTTGACCGCCGGCAGGATAGACATACCCCATATACGGGGCTCCCCACGCCAGTGCCGAAAACGCCAACGCGATGAGCACCCAGCAGATTCGATCGATACGCATAGTTGCGCTCCCCATCTGTGAACCGACACTACTCCGCGATTTCACACGGCTACATAATCTCTTTCAGACGACCGCGGCCTGGTGCATTGTCCGACGCCGGCATTACCTGTAAATCCAACCCGCGTGGATTCGGCAACTTGGCGTCCGGATCAATTCCCAGTAGTTCGAAAATGCTACCGATGAGATCCTGCGGATAGACCGGGCGATCCATCACTTTCTCGCCCTTCGCATCAGAAGCGCCGACAACATGCCCCCCCTGAAATCCACCACCGGCCACCAATTCAGAGAAACAGTTGCCGTAGTGGCCACGTCCGCCGTTCCAGGGAGCATCCCAGTCGATTTTCGGTGTTCGTCCGAATTCACCGCCACAACACACAATGGTGGTCTCGAGCAGGTGACGGTCTGATAGATCCTGCAACAGCGCCGACAGTCCCTGATCCAGTATCGGCAACATACGGCGCATCGCTTCGAAATGTTGTTTATGGGTGTCCCACCCGCCATAGTTGATCGTGACGTATGGGACGCCGGTCTCGACAAGTCGCCGCGCCATCAGACAGGACTGGCCGAACCTATTCCTCCCATATCGCGTACGTACCGCATCGGGCTCCCCCGACAGGTCAAACACCTTACGTGTTTCACCAAGGATAAGTTCGTAGGCCTTATCTTCACTTTTATTCAGCGCGGCAAAGTCCGCATTATCCGGCGCTGCCTTGCCAAGGGTATCCAGAGTGTGCAGCATCTCGCGCCTGTTGCTCTGCCGTTCGTCGGAAATTCCCGGCGCAATCACCCCTTCGACGTTGAATTGTTTCGCATTCGGATCGCCCCCGGTGGCGAATGACTTGTACAACGGCCCCAGGAACCCCTCTTCCGCGAAACGTCCTTCTCCTTCGGTGAGCATGATATTGGGAGGAATCAAGCCGGTGTACCCATGCCCGTACCCTTTAAAGTAGGAAACGATTGAGCCGACGGAGGGATATACCACGCCGTCACCCGGTTTGTGGCCGGTCAACATCATATAGGCGGCGGTTTCATGCCCGTTATTGCCATGGGTCATACTGCGAATCAGCGAATACTTGTCGGCCTGTTGCGCCAACAATGGCAGTAATTCATTGATCTGTATCCCGGGCACATTGGTAGTGATCGGCTTATTGAAAGGGCCGCAATATGCGTATCCCGCATCGGGTTTGGGATCGAAAGTGTCAAGATGCGATGGACCACCCCACAACCAGATCTGAATCACCGCTTTAGCCTGTGGTTTCACCGTGTGTTGCGGCAGGGGTGCCGGGACTTGCACCGGAGCCACGGGGGCCACCGTCAGTGCCGGCAGGTTCGGTTCTTCTGCGTTGCTGCACGATATAAAGATGAACAGCAACACTGCCATGATGCCAAAGACACACCACAGCGGATGATTGTCCAGAAATCGGGAATTCATTTGTGTCGGTCGCATGGAACCTGCTTTCCCCTCAATGCCGGTAGAGGAACTCTTTACTGTTGATGAGCGTCCAGGCCAGATCATTGGCCGATGGTCCTGTTCCGAGGTTGCTTTTTGTGAAATACGCGAGTGCAACGGCTGTTTCTTCCGGCGTCGGCGGCCGTGAGAGAATCGTGATATAGAGGTTACGCACCAGCATATCGCGTTTTTTGTTATTGGTGATAATCTCACGCAAGCGCGGACTCCGAGAAATTTTCTGCTGGATATCCGACGAATTCAACAAGTACAGACGCTGGGTGTCCGTCGGACGGTTGTCGCGCTCGGATTCCAGACCGGTGTCGCGCGCCGGCCGTCCAAACGTGGCAAGAAACGCGCTGGTAATGCTGCCATCCGCCAGGGTGATCGTTCGGTTCGCCTTCGGAATGAAGGTGTAGGGTTCCGGAGTGGCGCTGACATAGCCCACGCCGTTGCCGCCGATCCAGCATAAGGCATCACTTAGCACCTCAGCATCCAGGCGGCGTATCGTATAGTGTGCAAACTGGATGCTCGGATCAGCAATATCGTTGGCGGGGATGGACGACTGCTGATAAGTCCGTGAATTAAAAATCAACCGGTAAACGCTGCGCAGGTCGTAGTGCGACTTCACCAGCGCATCGCCCAAACAGGCGAGGGTGTCCGGGCTGGCCGGGGGGTTATCCGGGCGGATATCGTCCGCTTCATTAATGATACCGCGACCCATGGTCCAGCACCAGAGACGATTCACGATCGCGCGGGAAAACCAAACGTTATTCGGAGTGAGCAACCAATCGGCAAAAGTCTGACGCGGGTCGCTCTCCTCCGGAATGGTCACCGGGACGCCGTCAGGCAGTACCGCCTTCAAGGGTCCCGCCAACTCCGGATTCAATAATACGATCTCTTCCTTCCATTCCCCGGTCTTTTTATAGGCGACGCGCGAGAAGAAGGTAGCCATGTCGGTCGCACGTGCCGATGGCCAGGTATCCAGACGCGTTCCCATGAAGGTCAAGGCAACCCCGCGGGCGATCGTGGTGGGATCGCGGGCCGGCAAGGCTCGATAAAAGTTCACCTGGGGATCACGGACATTGCTCCCGCTGGAAGTTAGCAGTGCGCGGGCAAACTGGTCATAGGGAAGATTATCGTGTAGTGCCTGATGTATCCAATGCTGGTAGGCCTGGGTAGCGTTGGGCCAGAGATTGATGGGGAATTCCGATTTCACCCGCAGCACGTCACACCACTTCATGGACCAGTAATCCGCGAATTCATCGCGGGTAAACAATGTCTCAATTAGCGCGGCGCGTTTGTCTGGGCGCGGATCAGCCAGGAATGCCTCAACCTCTCCGGGTTCAGGCAGGGTACCGATCATATCCAGATAAATGCGTCGAATGAACGTTTCGTCCGAGCAGGGATTACGGAGTTGTGCGCCATGTTGCCGCAACGTTGCCACTACCGATTTATCGACGGCATTTTCCGGTGTCGCCCAGGTCTCGGTCTCGAAAGGACGGACGACCGCGGGTATGGCCAACGACCAACCGGAGACGCACGCGAGTGCGAATGCAATAAGAACGCGAGACCATCTTCGGGCAGTCACAATCTTTCTCTCCTCGCTCCGCGCAGCGACGGGCAGCGCGAACACCAGTAGCACCTAGAGCCTCTCATGTAATTCGGCTCCCAAGAGCCGAATTACATCTCTGGTAGTGCTTCCGCCACGGATGGTGGGAAGCATGGCGGATGATTGTCCCCAAGTCCGGGATATTTCCTCTCGGCATCTTTTGGCGCCAGACTTTGTTGCGATTTTCTCGTGTGTCTCTTCTCGATACAGTCGAAAATCGCTTCGCGCCTGCCCTAGAAAATCTGCGCGAGATGAAATATCCCGGATTTTGGGACCGGCTCTACCTATTATACGCCTTCCTTCGTGGTCTAGTTGCAACAAAACTACAACTCCCAGAACACGGGATCTATCTGCGCCGTGAACAAAGATACCAATGCTCTCATGGCCTTCACTGCAGACCAATCGCTGTTCAAGGGCAGATGATGCTTCGATCCTCAATATCGCGATATTGGCGGATTAATTGGCATATGATAGTATTGTCTGACAATTCGATTTTGATTGGTCGCCCGTCAAACGATGTGGCGAGAGGAGTACTGCTCTTGGAAACCAGGCGAAAATACGCGTTTGACTGGGAGTTGTTAGGCGACATCGCGTTAGGGCGACCCAATTTAGGCGCTGGCACGCGCGTGGAAGTGTACCGCCTGATGCAGTTCGCCTTCCGCGATGTTATTGAGCAAGAGTATGGCACGGACGCTGTAGACCGGCTTTTTTATGCCTCGGGCAAGCTGGCCGGCCGCGAATTCTATGCACATTTGCTGCACGAGGTGACGGAATTTCCGGCGTTCATCAAGCGCGTACAGGAACTCCTTGTCGAATTAGGCATCGGTGTGTTGCGCGTGGAAGAGGCGAATATGGCGACGGGATCGTTTGTCCTTACCGTCTCTGAAGATCTGGACTGTTCTGGTTTGCCAGATGTCGGCGAGGTGATCTGCATTTATGATGAGGGCTTCATAGCCGCCTTGTTAGAATGTTTCACCGGCAAACCCTACCGCGTAAAGGAAGTCGATTGTTGGTGTGTCGGCGATCGCACTTGCCGTTTTACGGCTGATATCGATGAGTGACCGCGCAATGTCCAACGAACAGAAGCCGCACAACGAAGACCGTGACCACGATGAGACGGCGCTGACCGCCATCATTGCCGGCCTGAGCCAGTTGATGGACGACCGAGTCCAGCCGTCGCCAACCGCGCCGGCGACCTGGGACGCTGTTCCGGGACTGCACAACCTCTACGCGGCCTTCCTCGAAGTGCGCCAGGCGGTGGTGGCCCTGGCGACCGGCGATCTCACGTCGCCTATTGCACGCCGGGGGTTCGTTGCCGGGGCGCTGAAGGGGTTGCAAGCGAATTTGCGCCACCTGACCTGGCAGACGAAAATGATTGCCGACGGCGACTACACCCAGCGCGTGGCCTACATGGGTGAGTTCTCGACGGCCTTTAATGCCATGGTTGAACGGTTGGCCGCATCTCACCAGCAACTCGCGGAGCAAAACGTGGCCCTGAGCCTGGAGATTACCCGTCGCAAGAGCGTGGAAATCGCTGAACGTGAAGAACGACTCTTTGCCGAAACCCTCAACCGGGTTGGGGTAGTCCTCAGCTCCTCTCTTGACCTCGACCAAGTACTCGACAGCATTCTCGACTTGATTGGACAGGTCATTCCCTACGACCGCGCCTTTCTGTTGCTCATTGACGGTGAACAGGCGCGATTGGTGCGCCAACGTGGACATGGCGACAACCGGCTCACCGACCAGCAGGGCGCCGAACCGGCACTCTCGCTTGCCGGTGATCATCCGTTACGCGCGCTGCGGGAGACTCGTCAGGCCATGTTGTTAGACCCGCTGCCGTCGTCGTGGACCAACCTATTATTCGGCGACGCCGCTCCGATGCAAGCTATGTTGGGGGCGCCGATTCTCATGCAGGACACCGTGCGCGGCTTCCTCGTACTCGAAAGCGCCGCGCCGGCGTTTTATCAAACGCCGCATACCGAGCGTCTGGCCGCATTTGCCGTGCAAGCGGCACTCGCCATGCAGAACGCCAGCCTCTTTCGCGATATCCACCGCGTCGCCACCATCGATATGCTGACCGGCATCTTTAACCGGCGCCATCTGTTCGAGGCGGGTACGATCGAAGTGCTCAAGGCACAGCGCTATTCCGAACCGCTCTCCTGCATCATGCTCGATATCGATCACTTCAAACGGGTTAACGACACTTTTGGCCACCGGATGGGTGATGAAGTGCTCAAGGCAGTCGCTACTGCCTGCATGACTGAGTTGCGCGGTTTTGACATCGTGGGGCGTTACGGTGGTGAGGAATTCGTCATGCTCCTGCCACAGACCAATGTTGACGGAGCATGCGCCACTGCTGAGCGACTTCGCCGGATCGTCGCCGATCTCGTGATCAATTATGACGGGCAACAGGCAACGGTGACCATCAGCCTGGGGGTAAGCGGACTCGCAGGGGATCAAGCAACGACTACCCTCTCTACGATCATCGACCAGGCCGACCAGGCCATGTATGCCGCGAAACATGCCGGGCGCAACCGCTGCATCTGTTTTGATGATAGTGTTCGTTTGTGATTAACCGAAGCTCTATGTTCTTCGCGAATCGAGTGGGTTAACAATCACCAGAGAGACCCGCGAGTGTTACTTGAGTCTGGCCATCTGGCGCGTGATCACTCGCGCGCCAGATGACCCACAGCTAGAAGATTGCAGCATGGTCTGTTGATAAGAACATGCCACTGTTACCTCACCGCGTCATGAGTCTGCTCGCCCGCAGACTATGTTCCCGTCGGGTTGTGCGTAATGACCACCGGCGGTTTGACGGGGTTCTCTACAATCGGTTGGGCAGCGAGCAGGTCGCGGATCATCTCGCTCCGTCCCGTGGGCACCAACGTCAGTTGGGCGTCGCTTTCAAGCAGTTGTTGCGCCTCCAGAATTTGGAAGACCGCTTCGCGGACTTCCTTATCGCGGGCGATGTCCGCCAGCGCTTTCCCCAGAACCGCCGGGCGGACGGTGGCGGCTTTGGCGAATTCAACCGCGGCGTTGCGCTCCGCGGTACTGGTGATAATGTTCACCTGATTGGCGCCGTCCTGCTTGATCGCCGAGGTAACCTGACGCAAGCGATTCACCACTTTCCCTTCAATCTGCCGGATCATTTCCGCGTCGCGGAAATGCACTTTCCGGATATAGATCGACCCGAGCATGTATCCCCATTCGTGCGATTTCGGCGACACCTCGTCGCGCACCGTCTGGCTCATGGTGTGGCGGTCAGCAAGCATTTTGTCCAGAGGCAAATTACTCAGGCAGCGCACGGTGGAACTGCTGACATTCGCTGCCAATGAGCCGCGCGGATCAGCATTATTGAACAGGTAAGAGACGGTGTCGCTGATAAACATTTCATACCAGATGCCGATGCCCATCGGCGCGCCTTCCTCGGAGTTGACCGGCTGGCTGCGCAGGTACTCCTGATCCAGCCGCATATCCACTTTATACGCACGTCCCAGCCAACTGACCAGCGGCGCGTATAACCCCAGACTGGCCCACAGGAAATGCAGGCCCGGTTCCTTCAACGTCGCAATGACTTTGCCAAAGAGGACGAACACCTGGCATTGCCCCTCCTCGACGATAGTGTAAAACCCCAGCAGTCGCAAAATACCGAAGAAGATCGGCACGGCGATGAAACAGCCGAGAAAGGTGATGACGGCAACGAGCAGTGTGGTGGGCATTACTCTACCTCCTTGATCACGCGGCGGGCTTTACCCAGCAACGCCAAGCGCACATTACGCACGTAGAGCGTCAAGGCCTCCTCGCTGATCTGTTTGAGCGCCACGAGTTGATCCGCGAGCCGGGCGAGTGGTTCCACTTCGGCCTGTGCCTTCAACGTCTCGATCTCTACCGCGCGTTTGGACTGCACGATCTTCTGGTCGGCGCCGGCCTGTGCAAGACTGATGTCAGAGGAAACCTGGTTGTGTGCGGTATTGATGGCGGCCAGCGCGGATTCCACCTCACTCGGTGGATCAATGCCGGTGATGAGCGAGGCATCAAGCACGATGCCGTAGCGCGCCGCCGACGAGGCACACTCCTTATCCATGTGTTCGTTAATATCGCGCAAATTCTTGCGCAGATCATTGATGGATATCCCCTGCACGGTGGCCATATCCAGCGCCTTTGGCGCGGGCGCCGGAGTTGGCTCAGTCCCGACGCCCAGCGATGGGGCGGAGGGGGCTTCAAAATTCGCGATGCGCTCGCGTAGAATGGAGACGAAGTAGCCCATGACATGCGCAATCGGATTCTTCACTCCGAAGAAATAGGCGTACAGGTTGCGTTCGGATACGCGGTAGCGAATCTGTCCGGTCAGACCAGTGTTCAGCTGATCTTTCGTCACCGCTTCCAACACCGTGCCCCCATTGTTCGCCGATGGTTGCATCGGATCGTAGGCCATACTCACCGTATTGGTGGCCACGGAGACTTTGTAGATGCGCTCCCAGGGCCATTTAAAATACGGCCCGCCGGGCAGTACAATGCGTACCTGCGGATAGGCGTAGCGCGGCTTCTCGTCTTCACGCAACGAATCGGCTATGGGATCCTTCAGCGTCGTCGCGGTGCCCAGGCGTTGCGCGCGTCCAAACACCGTCTTCACCGCCCGTTCATTTTGATTCACGGTGTAAAAGCCGGAGAGCACACAACGCACAAAGACCCAGGCTCCCGCTCCGTAGATGATGCCGGTTGCGACATCAGGGGACATGGTGCTACCTCCTGTCAATAATATCCACGACGCCGTCGCCGCCGCTCGTTAGCGGGACAGCGTCCAGAGATGATCTTTCGCGAAACGGAAAGCTATTCCTGCCTGAAGGCAAGCAAAAGGCGATAACATGTGGTGGGTCTCGCTCCTCTATGGCGCTATATCAACCAAACAGCAATACATACACGGCAGAACGCATTGTATATCGTCACCTGATAGGAGTTTGAACCTGCTCGGACGAAGATAATGAACAGCTTGATCGAAAAGCCGCAAGGAGAGTCTGATGAGACGAATGATGGGCCTGGGTGCGCTGGTCTTCGCGCAGCTATTGGGATTCCTCCAGCCAGTACAGGCGTCTACAAACGCGTCTATGGAAAAACACCCGGTGTATACCTGGACGGCCGCCGCTATCGGCACTCCAGCTCTGGCCGGCAACCATACCTGGGCTAAGGACAGCCTGACAGTGACCGGCGCAGGCGCGGGGCTTAATGTCGCGGGGCAAGACCATTGCCAGTTCGTCTATTTCGTACGTCAGGCCGGGGATTTCGAAATTGTGGCGCGCCTCGCCTCATCTACAGGGACAGATGATGCAACCGCGGGCATCATGGCGCGCAACACCAACACCCCGAATGGCGCGATGGCCGCGCTCATCTACAAAACCAAAGATAATTCGGTGAACTGGCTCTCACGAGTACCGGGTACTCCCCTGCAGCTCACTTCCCGCGTCTTCTCCGGTGGCATCCAACTCGCGAACAAAGCGCCGCTGTGGCTCAGAATGGTACGGATGGGCGCGAATTTCGCGGTCTATAAATCGCGCGATGGAAAACTCTGGTCGATGATTTCAAATGTCAGCGGAGGTCCTGTCGCCTTTACCGGTCCTATTGAGCTGGGTTTCGTCGTCGCCGGGGATAAACCGGTCACGGCAACCTTCGATTCCATTTGGATCGGCGCCGCGCGGATGCGCTATAAATCCAGTTGGGTCGGTAATACCTTCGGGTGCCGGGAGGAAGACAATCACGTATCGAACGCGCTCTCAGCCCTATGGGTCGCGCCTGACGGCACCTGTTACGCCAGTTCCTATTGGGACGAGGCAGGTCAACCGGTCACCTCGTATCGGAACGGCAAAGTGCTCAGCGGACTCCCGGTCGGTACGCCGCAGACCGCCGAAGGCGGCATAACCGGCGATGACAAGCACCTGTACGTAGCCGCAGTCGATCGCATTACCGTGCTCGATCGCACCGCGGCTGACTTCGCTCCACAACCTTTGCTACTCTCGGTGAGCCTGCTCGACAAAAAAGCGAATCTTTCCGTGGTCAGTGGTATGGCGTCCAACGGGCATGAGCTGTTTGTCGCCGACTCCCACGCCAATATCATCCGCGTCGTTACGCTGGATCCCCTTCCTACCTACCAAACGGCGGAAGCTGCGAACGACGGCATCGCCCTGGCTCCCGCACGCGTGCAGGTGCCGGAAGACAACCCGATCTTCGCCCCGGATGTCGTCTATCAGTCGCTACGAGTTGGCGAAGGTTACCGGTATACGATTCCGAACTTGACCCCGGGCGCGAAATACACTTTGCGCTGCCACTTTGCCGAATTTACTGAACGACCGGTGCAATGGCGGAATGTGAACGTGGATGGCGTGCTGGTCAATGTGCAGGAGCTGGCAGGTGGGGTGCTCAAAGCGGTGGTCAACGACTTTCCTGGTTATACGGCCGACGTCAAAGGCAATGTCGTATTCCACTTCGGCGGGTATGGCGGTGGCGGGCTATGCGCATTCGAAATTATTGACCAAACGGGCAAGCGGGCGTTCGCCGTCAATTGCGGTGGTCCACCCGTCGGCGACTTCAAAGGAGAATGCCCCGAACAGGTCCTCAGAAACTTTGCCTTCGAGCGCCCGGGCCCGATGGTCATTGACAAGCGTGGCGACCTCTGGATCATCCAACGCGGCAATGACTTCCCCATCGGCAGCTTCGTCACTGCCAAATATCCGGCCGCCATCAAGTGCTACCGAACCGACGGTACGTATGCCGGTCGCGAAATTACTGACGTGGTCAATCCGCGCGGCCTGGGTTATGACGCGACCAAAGATCAACTGCTAGTAGCTGAAAATGGACCCGATCTTAATGTCCGCACCTATACCGGCCTGGCCGCCACGCCCGTCCTGGCCGGCACCTTCGGGGAAAAGGGCGGTATCTATAGTGGGACGCACCCCGGACTGGTGAATGACCCCGTTGCCGGTGGTTACGCGCGTTTTGCCGGCCTTGCCGGCGTGGGTATGGACGCGCAAGGCAACCTGTATGTCGGTGGCGGTTTCCAGGGAACGGATTTGCGCATGTTCACCCCAACCGGCAAGCTCGGGTGGATGCTCAACAGTCTGATGTTTTGCAACACCTATGATGTTGATCCGGCCAGCGATGGCGCGGAAATCTATGGCACCTACAATCACCTGCATCTCGATTTCACGAAAACCGACCCCGGCAAGGAGCAACGCTACGTCGGTTACAATTGGGACCTGCGTCGTTTCGGTGACCCTGTTGGCGCCGGCGGCTCTCAGTCGATTGTTCGTCGTCTCGGTCCCCAGAAGCAGCTGGTCATGTTCACCAGCGGTCAAGGGACGATCGGTGAAATCAATATCTACCGCTTTGATGGTGAAATCGCCATCCCTGCCGGCGGCACCCGTGACGGGGGAAGCGCATTTTGGATCGATGCCAACTGCAACGGCAAGGCAGAACCGGAGGAAATCACCAAAATGGCCTCCTCGATCAGTTGGATCACCGGTCTGTGTATCGACGCCCGGGGGGATATTTGGGCCGCGACGGCCACTACCGGCGGCTCCTTTATGCGTCACTTCACCTTCAAAGGTCTTACCGCCCAGGGTGTCCCCCGCTATAGCGGCGTTCCGGGTACAGGCTATACCGATGTCCGCTTCCCTGAGGAAGGAGATAAAACCAGCGGCTGGGGCATGGCCAGCCGCCTGGATTATGACGTCGACCGGGATATCATGGTGGTCTGCTATCCAGCCGTGGCGCGCACCGGAGAAAACGATAAGTCCCCGGCCCAGTATTTCCTGGGGCGTTACGACCACTGGAGTACCGGCAACCGCACGCCCACCTGGAAGGTGAAGGCCTTCACCCCGCAAACCGACCCCGACTATTTCATGTATGAGGTGAACCTTTACCCCTACAGCGGATATATGGGCCTGCAAATTGCCGGAGACTATGTCTTCTTCGCCTACCTCTTTGGCGAAGTCCACGTCTTCAGCCTCAATACCGGCAAGCTCGTGGAAATCCTGGCGCTGGGTCCGGAGGTGCATGGACAAAGCGCCTGGGAGGATGCCGCCATGGGACTGCGCGCGTACAAGCGCAAGAACGGTGAGTATCTGATCTTCACCGAGAATAGTGGCTGGGGCGGTAAAAACAACTTCTTCCGCTGGAAACCCTGATGTCGTGGAACGGAGAGACGCTCAATGTGCGAGGCCCTATTGCCGCATCTTTACCATATCACCCCGCATAATCCGGTGCCGGAGATTACCGTGCCGAATTGTTCGATCTATGCGCTGGCGGCGACGGAGCACCTGTTGCTCATAGACAGCGGGAATGGGTTTTCGCAGCGCTCGCTACGTGACGCTTTACGTAGCCAGGGGTGGTTGGACGGTCGGCCCATCACGCTCCTCCTCACCCACTGCCATATTGACCATAGTGGAGGTGCGGAATATTTCCATCCATGCATGCAGGTTTGTGCGTCCTCCGGGACGGCCGCTGCGTTGCGCACCGCGTCGCACCGCTGCTGGTACGAAGCCCCGGAGTTGCTCCGTCCCATTCCCGTGCACACGGTGTTGCATGCAAGTGCGCTGCAGGTCGGCCCGTTCACGGTTGACGTTGTCCCCACCCCCGGTCACACTGGTGATTCGCTCAGTTTTCTGGTGCAGATTGATGACCACCGCTGCCTCTTCAGCGGCGATCTGGTGATGCCGGACGGGTCAGTGGGATGGCGCGGTAGTGAAGATTATGATCGGCAGCAGCTACTCGACAGTTTGCGGTGGCTCGCGACGCTGGATGTCGATGTGCTGGGTACCGGCCACGGGTTTCTGCGCGGAGAAGCGTGCGCGCGGGTGAAGACCGCATGGGAAAAGGAGCAGTCCTGATGAGCAAATTGCGTGAAGTCGCACTGCCGGATTTTGGCGTAGAGGAGACGTTCCCCACGCTGTCGGTCGCGTGTTATGAAGACCGCTTGGCTGCGGCAACGACGCGACTGGCGGAGGCCGGTCTGGATTTTCTCGTCGTGTATGGCGATCGTGAGCACGCGGCGAATCTGGCCTTTCTGACCGGCTTCGACCCCCGTTTCGAGGAAGCCTTACTCGTACTCGACCGCGCGGGGGATCGTCTGTTGCTGGTGGGCAACGAATGTATGGGGTATCTTCCTGACCCCGCACTGCGTTGCCGGATCGCGCTCTTCCAGGAATTCAGTCTGCCCGGACAACCGCGCGGACAATCGCGTCCCGTTCGGGAACTCCTTACGGACTTCGGCATCGGCGCCGGCCACACCGTCGGGTGCGCCGGTTGGAAGAGCTACACGCCGGGTCTGGTCGATGATCCGACCACCGCCCTTGACCTTCCCGCCTACCTGGTGGATTTGCTCCGGGAAATGACCGGCGCGCATCGTCGCGTGCAGAATGCCATTGGCATCTTAATCGATCTAGAGGACGGCTTGCGCATCACCAATAGCGCGGCGCAGATCGCGCAATTCGAATATGCGGCGTGCCGGACTGCGGAAGGCGTGCGCCAGGTGCTGGCTCGAGTGCACCCGGGGGTGCGTGAACGCGAGTTGGAGCACTGGTTGGATAGCGCCGGATTGCCGCTCTCCTGCCATCGCATGCTTAATTTCGGCGCCAAAGCACAGCGGGGATTATCCAGCGCCGGCGATGGTCAGGCGCATCTGGGCGATGCCGTTCAGGTCGCCTTTGGCGTCACCGGCGCGCTGACCTGCCGTGCCGGAGTCATCGCGCACGGGCCCGATGATCTCCCCACCGAGTTACGGGATTTCTATCCGCGGTTTATCGCTAACTACTTTGACGTGTTGGCGACCTGGTATCGGACGGTCGCCATCGGCGTTACCGGCGGGGCGGTCTTCGACGCAGTCGAGACGCAACGCGACCCGCACCTCTTTACCTTCGCGGTCAATCCCGGGCATTTCCTGCAACTGGAAGAGTGGGTCCACTCACCATTCTCCGCAGGCAATGGCACACGGTTGCGCTCCGGGACGGCGTTGCAAATGGATATCATTCCCGTAAGCACCGGCCCGTTTTGCTCGGCCAATGCTGAAGACGGGATCGTGCTGGCGGATCAGGCCCTGCAAGCAGAGCTTGCCGCCGGCTTTCCCCGTTGCTGGGCGCGCCTGCAGGCGCGCCGACAATTTATGATCGAGACACTGGGGATCTCGCTGGATGCGAGCGTGCTGCCGTTGGGCAATACCAGTGGCTGGTTTGCGCCCTACATTCTGTCGCCGCACCTGGCTATGACCTGTGATCGATATCAGACTTAACCGGAAATACCGGCTGAGTCTAACGCCTTCACACTGTAGCATACTCTTCAGCTTCCGTCCGGTTGCGGCCGCGGGCTTTCGCGCGGTATAACGCGTCATCCGCGCGCCGGATCAGGCTGTCCGCCGTATCGGTGATCTCGTATTGCGCGACGCCCAGACTGATGGTGATGCTGCAGACACCGGAGAAGACGGTGTCCGCCACCAGCAGGCGTAACTTCTCCGCCGCGAAGACCGCTTGTTCCAGCGTGATAGCCGGCGTGAGCAGAATGAATTCCTCACCACCCCAACGAATGAAAGAATCGCAATCGCGCGTATGAGTACCGATCAGGCGCGACAGTGTAGCCAACACTTCATCGCCCACTAGATGTCCATACTGGTCATTGATCTGTTTGAAATGATCAATATCCAACATAATAAGTGAGAGCGACGTGTGATAGCGCACCACGCGAGTAATCTCGTTTTCGATGAGTTCGTCGAACTTGCGTCGATTATACGCCCCGGTCAGTTTATCCGTTGACGCGATCACTTCCAGGTTATCCCAGGCCCGTTGCAACTCCGCAGTCGCCGTTTCCGCCGCATCCTTGGCGCGATACAACTCATATTCAATCGCGCGCCGGACGGTAATATCGTGCACTAACACGATGTAGCCGATTTCCCGTTCCTTTCGGTCGCGGAGTACGCTGCTGGTCACGTCATAAGACACGGGCGCACATCCGTCGGATTGGGCCAGCACGGCCAGCAGGCGTCCGCCATCGAGCGGTAAAGCTTGCAACTCCGGCCATGCTTGCCAGGCATCGACCAATAACTGGCCGATGGGCGTTTTCACCCAACCAAAGATGCGCAACGCTGCCGGATTGGCGTCCACAATCCGGCAGGAAGAGTCCAACACGATCACACCGTCACAGAGTTTTTCAATGACCGTATTGCGGGCAATAGGCGCCAGATCAAAGAGTCGGTGGCGGAACACTACCCAACTGAGACTCAGCCCCATAAAAGTAAAGCCAAAGGGGTTGATATCAATGTCGCCCAGGGGGCTCTTGCCGCTGACATACAGCAGAAAGACCAGGAAGGGAATAATGGCCCCGGCAATCAGGACATCGGTCTGAGCGCGATAGAGAATCGGGGCGTGCGCCCGATGTTGCCAGAGCAACAAAGACCCGGCTAAAATCGAGACAATGATATTCGCGGCACTCACCCAGTACCAGGGGCCATGCGTGAAGACTAACAAGGGCAACACGCCGCGGTAATCCACCGCCACCGTCTGGTAGACCAGGTGATGCAGATTGTCGGTCAAATGCAGCGCAATGGTGATAAGGGGGATCGTAAACAGCAACAGGTAATTCCGGCGGGTCAACCAGTGGTCACGTCCGCTATATTGGAAGACGAAAAGCAACAACCAGGCCGGAATCGTCGCAATGCCGAAATATTCTATCCGGCTCCAGAACAGCATGGTGGACAGCTCACGACTACACAACTCCATGCTATAGCCTAGCGTATACACAGCAGAGGCGATTAACAGACAGGCAAACGGAAGAGCACCGGCGGTCTCGACGTGTCGCCACGCGCGATAAGCCAGAAACAACAGGAGCAACCCACAACATATTAAGCTACCGGCATAGGGGTTCATCAGCATACCGGTGTACCATCATATAGCATCTATCATTTTATTCCGTGAAATGACCGAAAGATGAGATGACGCCAGGACCGACGTGCGTAATCGATTTCAGCCGCCGGGCAGCCAAGCAACTGCGGGTTCAGCAAGAAATCGATGTTTGGAGGTGGGAAGTCCAAATTGTTGCTCGTTGAAACTGTAACCGCAGGGAATAGTGGAGGCTGTCATACGTCTTCGAGCCCCTGGGATACACCGAGATCTTTCAAGCGGCCGTCAGCGACACTGTAGATCACCCCATGTGTCCAGAGGGGTTGCTTGCGGCGCCAGGCATCTTGCACGATAGTCGATTGGACGACATTTTTCACTTGCTCCATGACATTCAACTCACAGAGCCGGTCCAGCACATCCCCGGTCGGCAAGACACCTGGTTGAAATACTCCCTCATGCTTGCGGTAAATATCTCGGAGATGGCCCAACCAATTATCAATCAGCCCATGCGCGCGATGCTCCAATGCCGCTCGGACTCCACCACAGCCATAGTGTCCGCAGATGATGATGTGCTTCACGCGCAAGATATCGACCGCATATTGCATCACGGATAAACAGTTCATATCCGTGTGAATGACGAGATTCGCCACGTTGCGGTGTACAAACAACTCACCGGGCAACAGGCCGATGAGTTCGTTCGCCGGTATGCGGCTGTCTGAACACCCGATCCAGAGATATTCCGGCGTTTGCTAAGTGGCTAATCGTTGAAAAAACAACGGATCAGTCCGCGTCATTTGCTCTGCCCACTGGCAATTGTTTTCGAATAGCTGGTCTAAGGCCTTCATACCCCTATAATAGCCGGTATCACCGCATTCGGGAAATCCCCGTATCCTGTTCTTAGGGTCGGATATAGGGTACTCTGCTCTCGCCGATCAATGCGCGGTATGGATCAGATACAAACCACCCACCAGCACGAGCGCACCGCAGACCTTTTTCACAATGCGCATCCCCGACGAGGTTTCATTCCATTGCAGATACCGTTGCACCACTTCGGTGGAGGTACCGGCAACCACAATGACCCCGCAGTGTCCGATGCCATATGCCAGGAGCAACACTGCGGCATACAGCGGAGCCGTGGAGCCGACCTTGAAGGTGACCCCGAGCACCGGCGCCATATATGCAAACGTGCATGGGCCCAACGCGATGCCGAAGATCAAGCCTAACAAGAAGGCGGCCAACAAGCCTTTGCGTTGCACCCCGACCTGACCTGGTCCGGAGATTGGTATGGGGATGACGTCCAGCAGGTGCAAGCCCACCAGGAAGAAAATGCCGGCGACGATATAATTCGCGTAACCGCCTAAATCTCCCGCTATGCGGCCCAGTGCTGACGTAATCACCCCAATCACCGCAATCGTCACGAGAATGCCCAGCGAGAACACGGTCGCTGTCCAGAAGGCCCGCCGTGTCGTCAGTTCTTTTTGCTCGGCAATAAACCCGACAATCAACGGGATACTCGCGAGATGGCACGGACTCAAAACGATGCTTATGACTCCCCAGAGGAGCGCTGCCGCGAGGGCCACCAATGGCGTACCCTCGACAGCGTGCGTTAAGGCGATAAAGAGTCCATCCATCGCCTATTTCACCCCAAGTTCGGTCAACTTCGCCAGCATCTGCTCTTTGGGGAAGAATCCGACGTGACGGAACACCTCTTTCCCGTCCCTATCGAAAAACACCTGGACCGGGATGGACTGGACGTTATAGCGTGCGGCCAGGAGGGGTTCGTCACCGACATGACTGAACAGCACGTTGCACTGCTCAGCATAGGTTTTATGCAACTCCGCCAGGATGGGGGTCATCATATCGCAGGGACGGCATCCTCCCCGTCCGAAATCGATCACCGACGGCTTGCCGGAACGCCGCGCGTTGTCGACCGGATTATCGAGCATCGTCGCGGCCTGGCGCTTCACCCACGCGGCATCTACCTCCACGGTGGTCCGTTCACTCACAGTCTGGACATGGGCGGTGATCATCTCCTGCTTTTTCTGTTGCAAGACATAGTCCTGTAAATCCTTGGCGACCGTTTCATAGGCAGCCCCGCCCACCGCATCGGGATTCGCATCGTAGAAGGCACGCACTTCTGCCGCGGTGACGCGCACCTCGGCTACGAGGCTCTGCAGGTACGCCTTGGTGAGAGTCTCGGCGGTATCCTGCTTTGTATTGCGTCCCGTTTTTCCCGCCCAGGTATGCGCCTCTGCCAGCAGGACGGTCCGCACCGCCATGTTTTCCAACACGAAGAATCCGTTCTTCTTCAGGCGCTCCTGCATCTCTGCTGGCGCTTTCGCTATCTCACTGGTCAATTGCTTTTCGTTAATCTCCACTTTACCGGCACGGAGTACGAGGCCGTTCGGCAATGACGTCAATTTCGCCTGCCGCAAGGGGCCCATACTCAACCCCAGATATGTGTCATTGAGCGTGACTCTGCGGGGTACCAACGTATCCTGGCTACAGGGGCATCCCCCCGCGGCATCGCCTTGTGCGCGCGCCATGTCACTGAACAGTAAGACTCCTGCACACAGCATGGCAACCATCCACAGTGTTGCCGTCCCAAACCACGTATAGTGCATCTCTACCTCCTACAGCACGATTCCGTATTCTTTGAACTTGGCGATAATATCCTCTTTCGGATAATAACCGGTATGGCGAAAGAGTTCTTTCCCAGAGGTAGCGAAGAAAATCTGCGTGGGAATCGCTTGAGCCTTATAATGCTGCAACACAGACTGGGCTTTCGGAAGGGAGTCGTCTTTCCAGACGTCGATAAAGTCCACTTGCAGTTTGCCGGCGTATTCCGCACGTAATGCCGCCAGCACGGGCTGCATCATCTGACAGGGACGACAGGAGTCAGACCCCAATTCCAGTAACCGCGGCAAGGCGGCTGCCGTTTTGACTGGTGTTGTTGCTGCCGGCGCTTTACCCGCTGATGGAGTGTGCGCTGCACCTGGTGGTGTTGCAGACTTGGAAGTTGTCGCCGGGGTGCCCTTCGATGGAACCGCCGGCGTAGTCTTCTTGGACGTGGTGGACGGGCTTGTCGCCGTTGGGGGGACGGCCGTTATCGGTGGCGACGGCGCCGATGCTTGCGCATCCTGCGTCGTGGTCACCGGAGGCGGCGCGGTCACTTCCTGGCGCTGCTTGAGTTGCACCACGCCCACGATGGCCAAGAGCAACACGACGACAATCGCGACTTTTCCAAACGTGGATGTCATGGAGTTCCCTCTACCCGTTCAAAATGCATCGTCGGATCGCTTGGCAAGGCGACGCCGCCCGCTACCTGCATGGCCTTGAAGATGGCCGGGGGTACCACACAGCCGCTACAGCATCCACGCAGTACCCCACGCATGGCGGTCCACAGTTCTCCCTCATAACCAGCCCCGATCTCTTCATACGCATCCACGTGAGACGGGAGGGCGGCGGCCAGCCCCTGGATATTGGCGCAGGGGCTGGCAAGGGTGAACTGTACGGATTGCTCGTCATCCGCGGTGGCGGTCACCTCGGTGACAAAGCCACAGACCCCGGCATGAATCGTTGCACGCACCGTACTCATCTGCTTCCCCTTATCCCTGACAACACTTGCCGCCGCGGAGCGCCTCGACGACCGCCTGAGCCGTTTTGCCCACTTCTTCCTGGGTGTGGTTGAAGTGGTGTCCCTTCTCAATGCCGAGTGCCGTCACATCGACATAGGCATCCGGGGTGACCCCGATGTTCGCCAGCGCCTTCTTCGCGCAGGCCACGCTGCAGCCGTCGATGGCCACCACGGTGGTGCCATCTTTTTTCGTGCGCTCGACAATCGGCCCTACCCCGGCGCCGACGCCGATCAAACAGAAGAAGCTGCCTTGACCAAGTTGGTCCAGCGCCTTGGCGGCGTCATTGGAAATCTGGCCCACATTGGAGCCACCGGAACAGGCGAACAGCAACACGTCGCCTTTGCCACAACAATCTGCCATGTGAGTTCTCCTTTACGTTGGGGGTGTATCAGGATCGGGTTACCCCGTAATCCACTGCTTGACTTCATCGGCCTTAGGCACGCGCCCGGCCATCTTGATGACGCCATCGACGGCGAGGGCGGGCGTCGACATAATGCCGGCGGTGACCATCTCTTTGATGTCGCTCACCTTCACGATGTCCGCTTGAATGCCCATCTCGGTGACCACGCGGCGGACGAGTTCTTCGGTCTGCTTGCACTTGGCGCAGCCAGGTCCATACACGGTAATTTTCATGGGAACTCCTTACTTGACGATGAATTGATGCACGTCCATCAGATTGAAAAGGTAGCCGATGAGCATGATGCCGACACCGACCACGGCGATGAAGGTCGCGATCAGTCGCGGTTTCAGCACCTTGCGCAGGATCACCATCTCCGGCAGCGACAACGCGATCACCGACATCATAAACGCCAGCACGGTCCCCAGCGCCGCGCCTTTGCTCAGCAGCGCCTGCACGACGGGGATGATGCCCGCCGCATTCGAATACATCGGAATACCGATGAGGACGGCCAGCGGCACGGACCACCAGGCATCCTTGCCCATGATGGCCGCCATCGCGCCTTCCGGCACATAGCCATGGATGCCGGCCCCGACGGCGATACCGAGGATGACGAAGAGCCAGACCTTGCCAACGATCTCTCGCACGGCATCTAATCCATAGCGGATGCGGCCTGCCCAATCCAGGTCCGCATCGGTATCGGCACCCTCACCCATCTGGGCAGCGTAGACCCAATCTTCGACATGGGGTTCCATCTTCAATCGTCCGATGGTCCACCCCGTGACAATCGCGATAAACAGTCCCGTGCCCAGATAGATCGCCGCCACCTTCCAGCCGAACAGCCCGTAGAGCAGCACCAGTGCAATCTCATTGACCATCGGCGCGGAAATCAGGAAAGAGAACGTCACACCGAGCGGCACACCGGTGGTAACGAAGCCGATGAAGAGCGGCACGGCGGAACAGGAACAAAACGGGGTGACGATGCCGAGGAGCGCCGCCAAGACGTTGCCAACGGATTCCCGTTTGCCGGCCAGCATCTTCCGGGTGCGTTCCGGAGTAAAGAACGAGCGTATAATGCCCACACCGAAAACAACCAGGGTGAGGAGCAGCAGCACTTTGGGCACTTCGAACACAAAGAATTCGACGGCCTGGCTCAGGTGGGTGTTGGCGGGGAGATGCAGGAGGGTCGCCGTCACCCAGTGGGCGATGGGCGCGAGATATTGATAAAGTAGCACCCAGGCGATCAGCGCCAGCACACCCAACGCCACCGACCGTCCCGACATGCGGGAGGAAGTCGTGCTGGCATCAACCTGCTCTGTAGGGCAGGTTGCGGTGTCACACTGGCAGGTTGTCGCAATTTTCTTCATGACAGTAGTTTGCTACTTGGCGCAATTACCAAGTTTAGGTGCAAAAAAAGAGGGCCGCTCAGCTACGCATGGCCCGAGCCGTCTCCTCGGAATTTGATTGCAGCACGGCCTCGACACAGTCGAAGAAGCGCAATACACAGGGGACGCGCAGGCGATAGAACACCTTCAATCCCTCTTTGCGGTCGGTCACGATGCCGGCACTCTTCATCACGGACAGATGCTTGGATACCGTCGAGAGATCCGCCCCCACGAGTTGCTGGAGTTCGCAGACGCACCGTTCCCCTTCCGCCAGTGCATCGATCATCATGAGCCGACTGGGGTGCGCCATGGCCTTAATGATGGTGGCTTTCTGTTTATAGACTTCGCGGTCCATGGTGATCTCCCTTGCTATTTGGTATTTTAACCAAGTAGATGTCTGGTGTCAATAGGGGGTGCAGGCGTGGTGGTCATAACATCGAGCCTTTGCCGCCATCCAGATGGCTAATCATGGTTTTGCCCTGCTGGTCTTTCACCTGGGGCAAGATACGCTCGCGTAGAAACGCCAGCGCATCATCCGCATCCTGATCCACCGCGATCATCTGCAGGCGGAGCACATCTTCCTCGGTCAGGGTAATGGTGGTCGTCATTGTTGCCTCCCGGCCAAAGCCCAATGGGATCGGTATGGCAAGGTGGCATCTCCCCCTGCCCGGTGATGTGTCCCAGTTCCTTATAGTGGTCCTACAGCAACGACGTGCTGAAATAGCGTTCGGCACGATCCGGCAGGATCGTAGCGATGTTCCCCTTCATACGCAGTGCCAGTTGCCGGGCAGCCCAGACGTTTGCGCCGGAGGAAATACCGACCAGCAGGCCGTGTCGCCTGCCTAACTCGCGAGCGGTGTCAATCGCCGCGTCATCCGTCACTTCAATGACATCATCAACCAGCTTCACATCGAGCACAGCGGGAATGAAGCCGTCACCGATTCCCTGGATCTGGTGCAACCCCGGTTCATGGCCCAGTAGTGCACTGACATTCTTCGGCTCGACAGCGACGATGCGCACGCCGGGACGGTGTTCTTTAAGAAACCTGCCGATCCCTTGTAATGTGCCACCACTTCCGACTCCGGCAACGAAACAATCAATCTCCCCGTCCATCTGCTGCCAGAGTTCCACGGCGGTGCATTCATAATGCACACGAGGATTATCCGGGTTTTCGAATTGCTGGGGGACGAAGACATGCTTATCGCCGGCGGACATCTCCTGAACGCACCGCACCGCGCCGGCAATGCTCTCATCATCCGGCGTCAGTATTAATTCGGCGCCCAGGGCGCGGATGATTTTCTTGCGCTCCTCACTCATCCCCTCCGGCATGACAATCCGCACCGGATAGCCCATCATTTGCCCGACCAACGCGACGCCGATGCCGGTGTTGCCGGAAGTCGGTTCCACAATGATGGCGCCTGGTTTCAGTTCTCCGCGTTGTTCCGCTCCCACCAGCATCGCCAGCGCGATACGATCTTTAATGCTCCCACCGGGATTAAGAAATTCCGCTTTCGCAAAGACGCGTTCATCGCGTAGTTTGAGCAACGGCGTATTCCCGATTAAGTCCAAAATATGCGAGGTGCGCATGCAACCCCCTATCTGGTGATGTTCTTCCCCTCATTTCGCTTCCTGGGGTAAGAAACCTGCCACGTGGCTGACTACATGTACCCCTGACAGATACGACCCCATGAAATGTCACTTTCCTGCAAAAAAAAGTGAAATAATCCTGTTTAGCTGTTTACAATATAGTTATATGGTTATATAATGATTACAGACCAGTACCTGTCCGGCTAATTTTATCCTGTTGGAGGCGTCCCATGCCGTTATTCGAATTCACGTGCGACCACTGCTCGACCACCTTTGAGGAATTAGTCGCATCCGCGCAATTCACCCTCGCGCTGTCCTGTCCGGCGTGCGGGAGTACGACAATCCGAAAACGTGTTTCGACCTTTGCCAGTCGTGTCGGCCATGTGTCCCTTGTTGCCGACCCCACCCCGTCGTGTGCGTCAGGCACTTGTTGCCTGAATGGTAATTGTAATCTGTAAGCAATCACTCCTGGAGGTAAATGTCATGGCGATTAGCGTCAAAACGGAACGCTGTCCGCAAAATCATCCGTGCCCGATGGTGCGTGCTTGCCCGGTGGGCGCCATTGTGCAACAGGGGATGAACGCCCCTACCATTGATGAGGACAAATGCATCGAGTGTGGCAAGTGCCTTGCGGGCTGCCCTATGGGCGCTTTTATACAACAGGAATAGCCCGCTTTATTCGCGAAGCGAATAAAGCTCTGGCTAACCGAAGCATGATTCATGTATTCATGAATCATGCGGGATAGCTGTGCACTGCCGTGTGTCGTAATGCCGGGAGGTTCGACGATGACCACCTATCCCAAGTTGCCTGACACCGCCATCGAATTGATCGCGCATCGCTTCAAGCTCCTGTCGGAGCCCTCACGGCTGCGTTTGCTCTGCGCCCTGCAAGAGGGGGAGAAGTCGATGGGGGAGTTGATCGCGCTAACGCGATTGACACAAGCGAATGTCTCACGCCAGCTTCATCTGTTGGCTGACGGGGGACTCGTACGTCGTTCGAAACGGCACTTGCAGGTGTGGTATCGGTTGGCTGATCCATCCCTGATCACCTCCAACCAATTAGTTTGTGAGCGTTTAGAGCTGCGCGGTATACAGGAATTGGATGCCTTGCCGCACGGACAAGTGACAACGATAACAGCTACAAGTACACCACTGCGTGAAGCAGAACGAGGAGGGTCCCGTCAATGAGACCACTGTATGCAAAGTTTCTCTGGATTAGTCTACCACTGGTGGCGGTCGTGGTGCTGGCCATCGCGGTCATGAGTTCCAAGCGCAGCGCGGCGCAGAACCCGTCACCGGAAGAGGCCGTTGCCGTGTCGGCAACCGTCGCCACGGTACACCGACAGCCGATGACCATGACGGAAGAGGTGCCGGGCACCATCATGGCAGTGCAGCATGCGGAATTGGCGCCCAAAGTGATGGGACGCCTGGCCGCTGTCTACGTGCATGAGGGTGACCACGTGGTGGCGGGGCAACTGCTCGCACAGCTAGAAGGCAAGGATTTAGCGGCTAATGTGCAGCAGGCCCAGGCTGGTGTGCTGAACGCAGATGCGGCGTACCAGCAAGCGAAGACCGGCTATACCATGCAGCAGACCCAGTCGTCGGTCGCCATTCAACAAGCTCAGGCGGCGTTAGCGACGGCCCAAGCCCAACTTGCGAAAGCAAAACAAGGTCCGCGACCCGAACAGATTCTGCAGGCCGATGAAGCGGAAAGACGAGCCAAAGCCGGCTTCGAGCAGACAGTCGCGAATCTGGCCATGGTCAAAGAAGGCGCCCGCACTCAACAGAAGCTGCAAGCCGACCAGGGTATCTTCGCCGCGCAACAACAGGTGACGCAGGCGGAAGCGGGCCTGGCGATGTCAAAAGCCACCCTGGCCAATGTGCAAACGGATTATGACCGCATGAGCGCCTTGTATAAACAAGATATCATCCCGAAGCAGCGGTTGGATGCTATCACGACCCAACTTGAGATGACCAAACAGGCTGTCCAACAAGCCATCGCCAGTGTCAATCAAGCCAAAGCCGGCGTGGAAATCGCCAAGGCACAAGCGAGCCTGGTATATGAGGGGGCGCGCTCCCAGGAGGTGACGGGGGCGGAGAAACAGGTCGAACAGGCACGCGCCGCTTATGAGCAAACGAAACAGGAAGCGATTATGGCCCACCAGGGGGGACGATGGGAAGATATCAAGGCCGCAGAGCAAGGCGTGAGCCAGGCCGCAGCCGGCCTGCGCGCCGCAACGGCGGCCCAGGCTCGTGACCAGGTGAGTGCCAAGGACATCGTCCGCGCTTCCGCCGGTATCGCACAGGCGAAGGCTGGATTGGCCGGGACACAGACGATGGTCGGCTATACCGCGATTTATGCGCCTTTTAGTGGGGTCATTACCGGGCGGAAGGCCGACCCCGGTAATATGGCCATGCCCCAGCTGCCCATCCTCGCCATGGACGACGACTCCCTCTATCAACTGGTCAGTCAGGTGCCGGAACGGCTGGCGGCGACTTTAACACGCGGTGCACGGGTGATGGTGCGGATTGACGCGCTGCAAATCCCGCTGCCGGCCACCATCACCGAGATTGTCCCCAGCGCCGATCCCGCCAGCCGCACGCTCACGGTCAAGGCGAACCTGCCCCACGCCATGGGTGTGCAATCCGGGCTCTTCGGGCGCCTGAGCGTGATCACGGGCAACGCCATGCAACTGAGCCTGCCGTCCGGTGCTATCGTGGAGCACAATGGACTCACCGGCATCTATGTGGTTGATGAGGCGGGACTGGCGCAGTTCACCCTGGTCACCCTTGGCAAAACACAGCAGGACCGCGTGCAGATCCTCAGCGGCGTGCAAGAGGGCCAGCAGGTGGTCACCTCACACGCCGACCAGATCAAAGTCGGCCAGTATGTACACTCGGAAGGAGCGGCGTTATGAGTCCCTCGCGTCTCGGACTGGCCGGTTCACTGGCCGCCAAATTCATCAACAGCAAGATGACGCCGATGATCATCGTGGCAGCCTTGATTGCCGGAATCATGGGCATGCTGGCCCTGCCGCGTGAGGAAGAACCGCAGATCGTGGTGCCCATGGTGGACATTATGGTGGGCTATCCGGGCGCGTCGCCTTCCGAGGTGGAAGCGCGTGTCGTCAAACCGCTGGAGAAACTGCTCAACGAGGTGAAGGGGGTCGAGTATATCTACAGCACCTCCATGCCCGGCCAGGCGATGTTCATCGTGCGCTTTTATGTCAATGAGAATGAAGAAGCCAGCCTGGTAAAGCTCTATCACAAGCTGTCGTCACATCCTGACGCGTTGCCGCCAGGCGCCTTGCAGCCGTTGATCAAGCTGCGCTCCATCTATGACGTACCGATGATGGCGTTGACAGTGTGGAGCGACAAATATTCGCCGATGGAACTCAAGCGCATCGTCAACCAGACGTTGTCCGACGAGATCAAATCGGTGAAAGAGGTCTCGGAAGTTACCGTTATCGGCGGCGCGCAGCGGCAAATTCGCGTCGACCTTGATCCCGTGGCATTGGCCGGATATCACCTGTCCCCCGGCGCCATCGCCCACAGCATCAGCGGGGCAGACCAGCAATTACAGGCGGGCATGGTGGCAAATGACAATACCGCCATAGCTGTGCAGACCGGCAGCTTTCTGACGAGTGCCAACGATGTGGGTGCACTGGTAGTCAGCGCCTACGGCGGGCATCCGGTCTATCTGCGCGATGTGGCAACGGTGGTCGATGGTCCGGAAGACCCGGCGCAATATGTCACCCTGGGCGTAGGGCCGCATGGCACCATCTCGGGCATCGACACCGCGAAATACCACCCGGGCACCGAATACAACGCCGTCACCGTGGCCATCGCCAAGCAGAAGGGCGCCAACGCCATCAACGTCTCACATGCGGTGCAAACCAAGCTGCATGCGATAGAGCAGTCGACGCTACCGGCGGGCGTACACATCACCTTGACCCGCAATTACGGCGACACCGCCACGGAAAAATCAAACGAATTGCTCCTTCATATGCTGCTGGCGGTAATTTCGGTCGTTATCCTCATTGCCTTCGCACTGGGCATGCGGGAATCTATCGTCGTTGGCCTGGCGGTCCCGGTGACACTGGCCCTCACTATGCTGGTGTTCTATCTCTTGCACTACACGCTCAACCGCGTGACGCTGTTCGCGCTGGTGTTCTCCATCGGCATCCTGGTCGATGACGCCATCGTCATCGTGGAGAATATCGCGCGGCATTATCGTCTGCCGGAAAATGAAGGCCGACCTTTAATGGAAGTAGCGATCCACGCCGTGGATGAAGTCGGCAACCCGACTATCCTCGCCACGGTCGCCGTCATCGCGTCCATTATGCCCATGGCCTTTGTACAGGGGCTGATGGGGCCGTATATGAGCCCGATACCGGTAGGCGCGACAGCGGCAATGGTCTTCTCCATGTTCGTGGCCTTCATGATCTCCCCCTGGGCGGCCTACCGCCTGCTGAAGAAGCATGCAAGTAAACACAAACACAGCGGTACCGAGGAGCACGCCTATGCTCAGGGTCCCGCGCGTCGTCTCTATGAACGCTTCACTCGGCCACTGCTGGAGCAACCGCGTCGCGGGGGGCTCTTTATCGCCGGGTTGGCGGTGGCGCTGGTGCTGGTGGTACTCATGTTCCCCAGCAAAATGGTGATCATGAAAATTCTCCCCTTCGACAACAAGGGCGAGTTCCAGGTGATGATCAATGCGCCGGAAGGCACCACGCTGGAGACCACGCGCGCGGCGGCGGAAGAGATGGCCGCCTATCTGGCGACCATTCCCGAAGTCACCGACTACCAGGTGTATGCCGGCACTTCAGCGCCGTTTAACTTTAATGGGTTAGTGCGGCACTACTATCTGCGAAGTGGACCCAATGTCGCGGATATCCAGGTGAATCTGGGCGATAAAAACACCCGCAAGCGGCAAAGCCACCAGATCGCCAAACTGGTGCGTCCGGAATTGAAGAGGATTGCCGACCGCCATGGCGTGGTGGTGCAGGTGGCGGAAGTGCCGCCGGGACCGCCGGTGCTGGCGTCGATCGTCGCGGAAATCTACGGCAACGACTACGCACGCCAGAAGACCATTGCGAAGCAGATTCAGGGCATTCTGGCGAAAACGGACGGCATTGTCGATGTGGACTCCTATATTGAAGACCCACAACCGGAATATCGCTTCACGGTGGACAAAGAGAAGGCGGCGCTCAGCGGTATCGACACCGCCCAGATCACACAATCGTTGGCGATGGCCGTGCATGGCTACGCCGCCGGACTGGCACACCTGCCGCACGAGCTGGACCCGGTGAGTATCACCCTGCGCCTGCCGCGGGCGGAACGCTCCTCGGTAGAAGGATTGGGCAGCATCCAGGTGCAGGCCGCGGATGGCCGGCTGGTGCCGCTGTCGGAACTCGTCCACGTGACGCGCGTCATGCAGGAAGGCAATATCTACCACAAGAACCTGAAGCCAGTCGTGTATGTGACGACCGATGTCGCCGGACGAGAAGAAAGTCCGGTCTACGATATCCTGAAGACGCGGAAAGCTATTGAAGCCTTGCACCTACCGGAAGGTTATGCGCTGCACCAGTACTGGGTCGATCAGCCCTTCTCCACCGAGAAATACAGCATGAAGTGGGACGGTGAGTGGCAGATTACCTATGAGGTGTTCCGCGACCTGGGCATCGCCTTCGCGGTGGTGCTGCTGCTCATCTACGCGCTGGTCACCGGGTGGTTCTCGTCATTCAAAACACCGTTGGCGATCATGGCGGTCATTCCGCTGTCGATGATCGGCATCATCCTGGCGCACTGGGCGATGGGGGCGTTTTTCACCGCTACCTCGATGATCGGGTTTATCGCCGGTGCAGGGATCGTCGTGCGCAACTCGATCATCCTCATCGATTATGTTGAGCTCAGGCGTAAGGAAGGATTGTCGCTCATCGATGCCTGTATCGACGCCGGCGCCACACGCTTCCGGCCCATTATGCTGACGGCACTGGCGGTGGTGGTGGCCGGAGTGGTCATTCTCTTCGACCCCATCTTCCAGGGCATGGCGCTGGCGCTGATGGCCGGGGAATTGGCGGCGGTGATTCTCACCCCAGTGGCGGTTCCCGTCATCTACTATTTGCTGAACCGGCATGATACACCCCAACCGACGCCCACGCCGATTCCGCAACACGAAACGGCAGGAGGATAAGCACATGACAGTACAACAGCGACGGCACATCGTCGTACCTATCGATTTCTCGCCACACTCCGGCGCCGCGGTACGCTGGGCGGCGTATTGGCAGGAGCGGACCGGCGCACAAGTGACCGTGCTGCACTGCCGGCCATTTGAGGCGCCTCCAGCCTTCACCATGGACCAGGTCGACGATCTGGTGCAACAGGCAGCACAGTCCGAGACGCGTGTTCGCGACGAGGTCATCGCCTTTGTGCAACAGCAAGTCGGGCGGACCGTACCGTGGGAAACCCGCGTGGCTGAGGAAGATCCGGTGCCGCTCATATTGGAGCAGTATGGCGACGCCGATCTGATCATTATGGGTACGCACGGGCGGCATGGCCTGCAGCGGTGGATGCTCGGTTCGGTCGCGGAATCGATGCTGCATGCGGCGAAATGTCCGGTGCTGGTGGTTCACCAGGCCGAAGAACCCCCACGCCTGTCCCGTATCCTGGTTGCGATGCATCACACCGAGCGTGATGCAATGGCACTACACACCGCCGCAGAGATCGCCACGATGTTTCGCGCCGACCTTTTTACCGTGCACGTGGTTGAACCGCATGCGCTGCACGCGGAACGCGTGTCAGTACCCGCGTCTATCGACAATCTTCCCCTCCAGCATGTCGAGCGGTCGGGAAAACCGGCGGAACAGATTCTCACCACTGCCGGAGAACTTGGGGCAGACCTGGTCGTCATGTCGGTCACCCCCAAGCGTTTTCTGGATATCGCAATTCTTCCCCCCACCATTACCCAGGTACTGCAGTTTGGCTCCTTACCGGTGCTGGTGCTACCAACGGCCGTGACGGCCACAGGAGGACGATCATGACACCACGGATTCCGCTACTGCTACTGCTCCTGCTCGTATCCCTTTCATCAGGATTGGCGGAAGATCTACCAGCGCCGACAACCTACGCTCTGCACGCGGTCATCACTCGTGCCCTGGCCGCCAACCCCACCATTCGCGCCTCGCGACAGGCGGTCACCACCGCCCAGACGAAGGTCGCTGAGGCACAGGCCGGGCAACGTCCCAGGATACAGGGTGAAGCCGGGTACCTACAACTGGCAAAAGACCCGTCCTTCACGGTACCGTCGATGGGCACGTTAGTTTTCGGGAAGACGGATAATCCCTGGGCGAATCTCTCCGTGGATTGGCCGATTTACAGCGGGGGCGTTATCCAGCATATGATCGCCGCCTCGCGCCAGGGTGTCGATGCGGCCTGGCAAGGCTACGCACGCACCCAGCAGGAGACAGTGGCGGAAGCGGCCACCGCTTATTACCAGGTACTGAGTGCACAGCAGATGGTCACGGTGATGCAGCAGCAAGTCACGACGTTGACGGAAGCGGTGCGCGTCGCCACCGGATTGCATGATCAAGGCGTTGTGGCGAAGTTGGACGTGCTGCGCCCTACGTCGGACCTGGCCAGCGCGCAAACGATGCTGACCCAGGCGGACAACGGGGTGCAACTGGCGACGGCGAACCTGAAACGCCTGTTGAATCTGCCACAGGAGATGGTAATTACCGTGATCCCCACCACCGATGCCGTACTTGCCCCCCCGGTGCTGTTGCCGATTGCCACACAGACGGCGCTCGCGCAGCGTCCCGAGATGAAGCAACTGCTGGCGTATCTGCGTGCCGCTGAGGCCCAGCGCGACATCGCCCGCGCCGGGCGGCGGCCCCAAGTCGGCCTGCATGCGCAATATGACTTTCAGCGTGCCACCACTTATCCAGACATGGGCAGTTGGTCGGTCGCAGTGGTCCTACGGCAACCGCTCTATGATGGCGGCACGTCCAAGGCGCAACTGGCAACGGCCACGTCGCAACGCGACGAATTGCGCGATCAGGAAGAAGCGCTCCGGCAAGGTATCACCATGCAAGTCACCAGTGCCGTGCTGAATCTGCAGGCGGCCGAGAAGAAAGTCCTCTCGGCGACGATCGCCAAAACCACTGCCGAGGAAGCCTATACCGCCGCCGTCACGAGTTATAAAAATCAGGTGGCGCCGATGATCGATGTGCTGGGCGCACAGACGGCACTGACGAATGCCGGCACGCAATTAGCCTTGGCGGAGTTTGAACGACAAACCGCGCTTATCCAGTACCACCTGGCGCTGGGAGATGCGCCAATATCAACAACGCAGGATGCCAAACCGTAACAGAGAGGACAGAACACCATGACCATTGAACGCGCATTACGGCTGATCGCCGGCATTCTGCTGCTGGCCAGCCTGTTGCTGGCACACTACCATAATTCCAACTGGCTCTGGTTCAGCGCCTTCATTGGCCTCAACCTGTTCCAGTCCGGCCTGACGAACTGGTGTCCGATGATACCGCTCCTGCAGAAGGCCGGGTTGAAAGGCGACTGCTGCGGCACGCCACACGCATAACACTGCTTCCGTGACGAGAAAGGCGGCACTCACCTGTAGCCAGGGGGGTACCGCCTTTCTTGGATACGCGTGTAAGGTGTTACACCTTATTGTGATGCCTTGCTGTTTTGTTCGCCTTGCGCTCCGCCTTCCGGGCGTCGCGTACGGCTTTGCGTTCCGCCTTCTGGGCGTCGTGTCCGGCTTTCAACTCCGTTTTCAGCTCAGTGCGCTCTGTTTTGAAGGTTGCGGTACGCTCGGTGACCTGCGCTTTGTGTTCAGCGCGCTTGAGCTGCCAGGCGGACTTCAACTCCTGGCGCTTGGTATGGCGTGCGGCGCGGGTGGGCAGGGTTCTGACGCCCTTCATCTCCGTTTTGTGCGTGGCGCGAGCATTTTGCCAGGCGGTGTGCTGAGTCTGGCGTGTGGTCTGGTGTGCCTGGTGCATGGTGTGGCGTGCGGCCTGGCGCTTAGCCTCGGTGTCGAGTGTCGTGGTCTGCGCGCAGAGCGGCAGCACGGTGATAGCCAGCACTGCGCCGGCCATTAATATGCGCTGAATGGTGCGTGACAAAGTAGGTTCCTCCCCTGTGAATTTTCGACCCGCGGGATCGATGTATCAGTTAATACGTACGATTGACCCAAGAGTTGCACTGACAATGCTCGTTCTATCCTGATGTCATCCCCGTTGCCAAAACAGCATCGCGGAACTCCCGTTGAAACGTCCCCGTATGACCTATTGTGTTCGGTACACTTCCAGACGTTGTCGCCACCCCTCCACAACCGACTGATCCGAAGCACCGTCATAAAAATAACCCGCGGCGAAGAGCGGGTACTCCTCGCCGTTGCGCAGGTGCAGGATTAAATAGAGCGTGTCCCAAAGTCCACGCATTCGCCTCGCGGTGTCTTTTTCCGTCAGGCGTTGTCGAGAATTCCACGTTTATCTCCCTTCGATAAAGTGTGGAATTCTCTTCGAGCCTGACGACAAAATCTACTCGCGATCCAAATACGTGGACTTTGGGACAAGCTCTAAATAATAGTTGGTGACGTAGTTCGAACGCTTTCCGACAAAGCCGATATGGATGTCAACGATGTCGCCGAACGGAATGGATCGCCGCACCTTTTTCAATAGACTGGTCTCTTCAACGGTAATGCAGCGTGCCGTGGGATCGATGACAACCGTCTGCTGTCCACTCACGATGATCGTTGCGAGACCGAGAAACAGCAGCAGCAGTCCCAAAAGAAACCCCGCCATGGTGTTGGTGATGCCGGGACCTTGAAAGTGGCGGCACCCGACTGCCAATGCCAGGCCAACCACCATACAACCCACCGATAGTGCGATTTGCTGACCACGGTTGCTCTGCGAGACCCATTTCGCCATGACCAGTTCCTTCCGTCCATATAAACGCAGCGGATCTATTGCAGGCTTAACCACCAACCCGGTGGCCGCTGACCAGAAAAACAGGATAGCGTCGCGTGATGCCCGTCTCATCCGGGCGCTCGATCACATGCGCTGTGGTCGCCGATATATCCTGAAAGCCCAGCGCGGTCAACTGTGCTACCAGCCAGGCACGGTCAATCCCCAGGTGGTGGACGCCGCTCATATCGGTGTGAAACGAGCCATCTTCGGCATCCAGATCGGCCAATGCCAGATAGCCATCCGGCGTGAGTAGCCCGGTGAGCGCCTGCAGGAGGTGTGGGATATCCGCAATATGGTGCAAGGCCATCGCACTGACAATAAGGTCGGCGCGCAGACCGGACGGCGGCGGCTGGGTGGCGAGATCCAGGAGCAGTGTCTCGACGTTCGTGATGCCCCATGCCTGCATCTTCTCCTGCAATTTCGCCAGCATCCCCGGTGAGCTATCGGCTCCGATAATTCGCTGGAGGTGTGGTTGGAGTGCCAACGTCACCAACCCGGTGCCGCAGCCATAATCCAGCGCCGTCATCGCGGGGGAAATCGGCACCTGGGTGAGCATCGTTTGGGCGATGGCTTTTGCCAGCACGATACGGGTCGGCTGTTCATCCCAGGTAGCAGCAGCTTGATCAAAACGTGATTGTGACATGGTGTAGTCTCCACTTTCGCATTATACGTGTGTCGCACCGATTTGCATATCGGATACTTTGCAATCACTCTTGCAGGCCGCGGATAAAATCTCGGTATCAGCGCACAACGATACTTTATCCGAAGACTGCTAATGCTCGCCTTCTCACTGCGTGATTTCTCGCTGTCTATGTTTATACTATATTGCCATACGGTAATATATAGTATACAAACAATCTCCGAGCTTGAGATCAAGGGGTACATCATGAGCCTATTATCACAACTCGCCCAGTTTTTCACTGGCAAGACAGCAGGATCTGCAATTAATGGATACCAACGCATTTCTGCACTCGAAGCCCGCAACCTGTTGAGTGCTGATACAAGTGCCAGAATCGTCGATGTGCGTACCGAGTGGGAATATCGAGGGCAGCATATTGCCGACAGCATCCTGGTGCCACTGACGGCGATTTCCCGCAAAGCGCCGGTGTTGCTGCCGAACAAACAATCAGCCCTTATTGTGCATTGTCAGAGTGGCCACCGCAGTCATCATGCTGCACGACAGTTACTGGCCATGGGCTACACGCAGGTGTATGATCTCGGAGGAATCACCGGTTGGCCCTATGGTACGGTGTCCGGCTGACCCTCATCGTGGACATCATGCCGTTTGCGCTGTTGGCTATCGCTATGCGATGATGTTGTAGGCAGCATCATTTGCGCTTGAAGGTTGCAAAGAAGCCTTCCGTGGTAAGGAGAAGTACCGTGAATACCGTGCGAAGAATGTTTCTTCCGGCGATCATCGTGGTCGCGGTGTTGATTGTCGGCATGGTCCTCGCTAAGGAAAGAGGGTATAAACAGTCCCAGGCGCCGGCAATCACGACGTCTATGCCGGCGGAGACGAAAGGCGCAACACCAACCGCGATCACGCAGGAGATCGCCTGGAAGCACTCACTTCCCGAGGCCTTCGCTGAAGCGAAGCAGCGCAAGACCCTTATTGTCGTGGACGCGTATGCGGACTGGTGCCACTGGTGTAAAAAGATGGATGAAGACACCTTCACCAACGCTGAAGTGCAGCACCGGATGAAGGATTTCATTCCTGTGCGGATTAATACTGATGATAACCCTGAAATGGCCCAACGGTACGGGGTGACCGGCCTGCCGACCACATTGGTGTTGGATGCGACCGGCAAAGTGAAAGTGAGCCAGTCCGGCTATCTTCCGCCACAGGACTACCTCCAACTGCTGGCCCAGGTTGCAAAATAGCAGATGGACGGCATCGTACGGTTAATATACGATGGTAGAGTATGTCCAGGAGCAAAGCTAATGATCGGTCCGCAGCGCCAGAAGAATAGTCGACAATGTCCGCGCCAACTTTTCATGGGTAACCGGCGCCGCATAACGATATTGGCGTTGCTGCGCTACCTGATTTTGAGTCTGGTGTTGACTGCAATCGCCGTGCTTTTTGCCGCCGCAAGCGCCCACGCCCAACCAGGCGGACTGGCCCAGTCACCAGCAGCTACGGCGCGGATCGAGCCGTCCACTCTTCGCGTAGATACCAGGACTCCCGTCGCGTTCACGGTGCGGGTCACCCCGCCAGTGGGCCATCATGCCTATCTGGATGCCGGGAACGAAGGTTCTCTGCTGCCCATTGAGATTCAGTTGACGGCGCTCACACAAGCCGGCTTGCAGGTGCGGCTGGTCGACAAACCAACGGGAGAATGGGATGCGCAGTTCGGCGCCACCGTGCTCCGCCATGAAGGGCTCTTTCGTTACCAGCTCTCCGCACCGACCAGGGTACCGCCGGGCACGCATGCCTACGCGATCACGGTGCGAAGCCAGGTGTGTAATGATGCCAATGGCGCGTGTTATTTTCCACGCGTAGAAACCCTGCACCTGCAGGTAGTCGTGGGCAAGGGAACTGCCCCTGCCACCGCCAGTAATGTGTTGCCGCGAAAGACCACGGTACCGGAACACCAGACACCTACTCCCCCACCGGATGGTAGCGTAACACCCCGTCGCATTTCGGTAGATAGTGCCGGCACGACAGAGTCCCCCATCGATTTTTCACGGTATACGCCGCGCGCGAACCCGTCGGGGCATGGGGTGCTGGTCTGGATGTTGCTGGCATTTGTGGCTGGCCTGCTGCTGAACATCATGCCGTGCGTGCTGCCGGTGGTGTCCATCAAGGTCTTAAGTTTCGTACAGCAGGCCGGGGAAAGCCGGCGACGCGTACTGACCATGGGGCTGGTCTTTGCCGCGGGAATGCTGACCGTCTTTCTGGCTTTAGCGGTGGCGGCGATCCTGTTCGGGCTGGGTTGGGGGCAGCAATTCCAGAGCCAGGCCTTTCTTATCGTCCTGATCGCCCTCGTCTTCGCGTTTGCCCTCTCCCTCTTCGGGGTGTATGAGCTCGGGGTGCCCACTGCTGTCGGCACGCTGGCGGCCACGACCAGCCGAAAAGGATTGGGGAGCATCTATCTAAAGGGGGGGCTGGCGACATTGCTGGCCACTCCGTGTAGTGGCCCATTGCTGGGCAGCACTCTCGCCTGGACGTTGACCCAACCGCCGATCATCGTCTTGTTGATGTTCGGCATGCTCGGACTCGGTATGGCATCGCCCTATGTCGTGCTCACAGCGCATCCGGCGTTACTCACGCGCCTACCGAAACCGGGGGCATGGATGGAAACGTTTCAGCAGATCATGGGGTTCCTGCTGATCGGCACGGTGGTCTACCTGATGATCAGCCTCGATCACCAGTTGCTGCTCTTGACGGTGATATTGCTGACCTTTGTGGCGTGTGGGGCCTGGGTCTGGGGGCGGTTCTCACACTATCCGCGGTTTGCCGTAGGCCGCACAATGGTGCTGGCCAGTGCATTGCTGATTGTGGGGATTGGGGCCTATCTCTCATTTCACACGTTGCGCGTCGTCTTGCAACCTGCTTCCGGTACAGCAGTCACTGCACTCACCTGGGAACCATTCGATCCGATCAAGTTGCACCACTACCAGCAAGAAGGCCGTAGCGTCATGCTCGATTTCTCTGCCGATTGGTGTGCCAATTGCACCTTCAACGAGGTGCGCGTGTATAACTCTGCCGCCGTGCGTCAATTACTCCGGGAGAAGAACGTCGTCGTCATGAAGGCGGATTTGACGCGTGAAGGGCCAAAGACAAAAACGATCCGTCGACTGATGAACCAACTGGGCGCGCGCTCGATTCCATTTCTAGCCGTCTTCCCCGGCAATCAACCCTTCAAGCCGTATACGCTGTATGATCTCGTCGGTAGAGAACAGTTGCGGAAAGTATTACAAGAATTAACGACCGTCAAGAACACGGAAAAATGAATACTTCGCAAAGGAAACCGGGCCGTTCAACACGCACTGGCAGCTCGTTTGATTAGTACCACCACATCGCCTTCCATGAAATGCCTTGCCGATACGCGTTGCTCATAATACCTGTTCATCGGCAAATAATGCAGGTGTCCCCCCGGTATGCCAAAACAGCACCGTGTCCGTCGGCAAGAATTCCTGACGCGCAATCATAGCAATCAGCGCGCCCATGGCTCTCCCCGTATATACCGGATCGACGAGAATGCCTTCCGTTTCTGCCAGGAGGCGGATGGCGTTGCGCTCCAGCGCACCGACCACGCCATACCCTCCACCGAGATACTCCTCTCGCAAGGTCACATCGGTCACGCTGAACGTGGCATTTACGCCCAGCAGTTCCGCAGTGGCGTTCGTTAGATGCACCACGTGTTCCACAAAAGATTCCTCGCCGGCCTCACCTTTGTCGATGCCAATGCCGATCAGGTGAAACGGCTGGTCGAAGAGACGCGTGCCGAGGGTCAAGCCGGCGTGCGTGCCCCCTGAACTGGAGGGGAAAACCACATGGGTGATGGACTCTCCCGACGTAGCAAGCTGCTCGGTCAATTCCCGCACCGCCTCGACAAAACCCGTGGCGCCGAGGGGATTGGAGCCGCCATAGGGAATGACATACGGTGTGCTGCCGGTACCACGGAGTTTTTCCGCGATGACCGGTATGTCTTCACCTTTGCGGAGATCGCCACTCCAGTGTATCGTCGCCCCGAAAAGCTGGTCGAGTAGGAGATTGCCTGTTGGCACCGCTGGGGCGTGTCCACCGAGCACCAGATGACATGCCATCCCGCTCATGGCCGCCGCGGCGGCTGTTTGCCGGCAATGGTTCGATTGCGCGGCCCCGCCCGTGATCAGCGTATCACACCCCTGCGCCAGCGCCGCGCCGACGAGGAATTCCAGTTTGCGCGTTTTGTTGCCCCCAAGCGCCAACCCAGTCAGGTCATCACGCTTCATGAAGAGGCGCGGCCCACCCAGGCGTGCGGAGAGACGCCACAATTCGATGAGCGGCGTGGGGAAGACGCCTAACGGATATCTTGGCAACGTGCGATTGTCCATTGCTGCAACCCTCATACTTTGCGATCATGTCCTGAGCTATCATAACAGTCGACGGTGTCCATCATCTGGGCATCATCGTTTTCCATCACACCGCGATTGAGCTCCAGCACCTGGATTTGTTCGGGTGCGAAGAAACGTTGCAGCACTGGTACGGCCAGATTCGGGTCGGTATGCTGGCCACAGGTGAAGATGTCCACCGCGATATACCCGTGTTGCGGCCAGGTCTGTACCATGACATGCGACTCGGCCAAAATGGCGACCCCGTGCACGCCGGCGGACGCACTGGGGTAGACACGCAAATCAAGCAACGTGGCCCCGCAGGCGGCAATAGTCTTGGCGATGGCTTCTTCCACCGTGCCCTGCGAGCACATGGCGGCGATATCACAACCCCATAACTCGACAATCAGATGACGACCGACTCGTTGCATCAACACCCTCCTGCATAACCAATCTTATCTCCGTGCCACGGTTGGCGCACCCGGCACAATGGCAAACACCCCCCACGCATGGCAGCGCTCTTCGCCGTTCAGCGTGCAGATTGCCGCTTCGATTTTGAGGAGTCGTCCACGGTGCGCGACAACCCATCCCGTGATCTGCACCGACTCACCCGGCGCGACATGGTGCCGGAAGCGAACTCGCAACTCGCCGGTCAGTGCTTCCAGTCCCAGTGAGACCACCGCCTTCGCCATCGCTTCATCCAGGACGGTGGCTAACACGCCGCCATGCACCAGACCCTTGAAGCCTTCAAAGCGTGTGGTAGGTTTCCACTGCGCCGATACCCTTCCCGGAGCATCGGTGGTATACGTGATCTGGAACCCGGTGGCATTGTCGACACCGCAGACGACGCATCCCGCATGTTCTTCAACGCGTAAGCGATCTCTGACCATATCCATATGTCATCGTTCTCCCGTCACCAGCGTGGGCAGTTCGATCCGCGTACCCGTCCCGGCCCAGGAGACGCCTGCGCCCATCTCCTCGCGCAAGATCTCAGCGGCGCGCTGCCCGGTACAATGGTTGACCCAAAGGTATTGGAGATGGAATGCCTGCAAATTTTCCGCTAACGCGACGACGGCCTGCTCGTCCCAGTCATGCAAGTGCAGCCCACCGATCACGGTATAGATCTGCGGGATGCCGGTGATTAACTGCGCCGTTAATAACGTATTGATCACGCCGGCGTGGCAACAGCCGGTGAGGATCACCAACCCCCACGCAGTCGTCAAGACCAGTGACTGCTCATCCGGGAAACGGTCAGTACGCCAGTAATCACCACGTTTCCGCTGGAAGTATCGTGATGCCGGCAGGCCCATGAAATTGGGGATGCTCCCTGTACTCCATATTCCTGGCGCGAGTGCCCGCGCAACGGTGATGGGTTGCCAAATGACGTGCCTGGCGTCCAGCAACTCTTGCGACCAGGGAATGCCAATCGCGCGCGGTGGCGCATTCTTTGGGCAGGCGATCCGATCTTCCCACGCTTGCGGATGCACCGTGATCCTGGGCGTAACGCCTGTCTCCAACAGAGCGGGAATACCCCCCGTATGATCATAATGTCCATGCGTGAGCACGACCTGGGTGATCGAGGCAAGGTCAATATCCATTGAATGAGCATTCTGAAGAAAGCTGCCATCTTGACCGGTGTCAATTAAGATGCGCTCCTGCCCCGCCTCGAGCCAGAGACTCAACCCATGCTGGGGTTGGAGTCCGGTCTCCGCGGTCGTATTTTCGATTAAGATCGTGACAGTCGTGCTGGACATGACGAGGCTGACCCTTTTCGCTATGGTGTAACTTACACCTATATTCTATCACCTGCTAGGCACTTGTCAAGGAAGTTACAGCGGGCATGCTGTAGACAGCACGCACTAGTTCATGGATAATATAGATGTAAATCACACCGAGGAGACTTGCCGTCATGCCACGTGGACAGTGTCGCCATCATGGAGAAGAACGCCCGTGCACCTGCGCGATGGGCAATCTGTATCGCTTTGTCGAACCCGTCGTACTCTTTCTTCTGAAAAAGCATGGGCCATCCTATGGGTATGAACTCGCCAGCGCCTTGACGGGCCATGCCTTGACGGATGCCACCATCGAGCGTGCCGCGCTGTATCGCACCCTGCAACGGCTGGAGGTTAATGGGCATGTGGTGTCCGATTGGGATGTTTCTGGCAGTGGTCCCGCCCGTCACAACTACAAGTTGACCGAGCGTGGGGAGGAGCATCTGCGCGAATGGCGCGTGGTATTGGACCACCTGGCGCACGCCATGACCCGGTTTGTGGATGAGGTTGGCGAGGTGTGTGACGCATCGACTGCGGAAGCTACACGCGACGGTAACCAGTAATCCTCGGCATGCTCTTGCCTGCGAGTTCTTTATAGGTGTAAGATACATCTACTTTTAGCGTATTCACACAACACGGGGGATACAAGTATGCCCAACAGAATCGTGGTAATTGGTGGAGTGGCCTGCGGACCAAAAGCCGCCGCCCGTGCACGACGGCTCGACCCCACCGCGGAAATTACCATCATCGAGCGCGGCGAGTTGCTCTCCTATGCAGGATGCGGCATGCCGTACTATATCCAGGGGGAAATTGCTACCACCGATGAACTCATGAGCACACCGGCGGGCGTCGTCCGCGACGCGGCATTCTTTAAAAACGTGAAGGCGATCCGCTGTCTGAGCCGGACGCTCGCGGAACGCATCGACCGCAAGCAGAAGTTGGTGGAAGTCGTCTCGCTGGAAAGCGGCGAAAAGTCGGCTATTCCGTATGACAAGCTCGTGTTGGCCACCGGGGCGGATGCCGTGCTGCCACCGATACCGGGTGCTGACCTGAAGAATGTCTTTCGCCTCAACCATCCGTATGACGCCGAGGGCATCCGCACCGCCGTCACTGACGGATGTCAACAAGCCGTCATTGTGGGCGCCGGGTTGATCGGTCTCGAAGTGGCCGAAGCCCTCGCGACACGTGGGCTGAGCGTCAGTATGGTGGAGATGATGCCGACCGTGGTGCCGGCATTGTTGGATGCTGAAATGGCGGCCCATTTGCACAAACATCTGGTGTCGAAGGGCGTCACGGTGCATACCGGCACGAAAGTGGCGTTGTTCGAAGGCGACGATACGGGCTACGTCACGGCGGTCATTACCGACACCTGCCGCATTGAAGCCGACCTGGTGCTCATCGCCATTGGCGTTCGTCCGAATGTCATGCTGGCGCGCGATGCCGGACTGGACATCGGCGACACCGGCGCGATCAAAGTCAATGCACAGATGCAGACCAGCGATCATGATATCTATGCGGGTGGCGACTGCGTGGAGAATATCAACCGTCTGACCGGCCAGCCGTGCTATGTGCCGCTGGGGTCGACGGCCAACAAGCACGGGCGCGTGATTGGCGACAACATCACCGGCGGGAACACGACATTCCCGGGAGTACTAAGCACGGTGATCTTTAAGGCCTTCGATGTCAATGTCGGCCGTGTCGGGTTGTCGGAGAAGGATTGCGCGAAGGCAGGCATTCCCATCCTGGTTGCGCTGACCCCCGGACCGGATCGGGCGCACTATTACCCGACGGCCAAGCCTATGGTGCTGAAAGTGGTGTCCCACGCGCAGACCGGCAAGCTCCTCGGTGTGCAAGCCGTGGGGGCTGGCGATGTCGCCAAGCGGATCGATATTGCGGCAACGGCGCTCTCCTACGGTGCGATGACGCAAGACCTGGCGGAACTCGACCTGGCGTATGCGCCGCCGTTCTCCTCGGCGGTCGATCTGCTGGCGCACGCCGCGAATGTCATCGACAATAAGGCCAAAAGCGTCGCATTGGCGATCAGTCCGGTTGACTTGATGGCGAAGTTGGATGCCGGCGATGAGTTTGTGCTGCTCGATGTGCGCAGTCCGAAGGAAGTCACAGCAATGCCCTTCACCGACGCGCGTGTGGTCAACATTCCGTTGGGGTTGCTCCGCACCCGATTAGCCGAACTGCCCAGAGACAAAGAGATCGTCACCTTTTGTAAGATCAGCGTCCGCGGCTACGAGGCTCAGCGCATCCTCAACGGCGAAGGGTTTACCCAGGTCTGCTTCCTCGATGGCGGCCTCATGGCATGGCCCTTTCCGATGACGACTGGGGGAACAAAATGAAATTCAACGTCGCCGTATTAGGCGCATCCAGCAACCCGGAGCGCTACTCCTACCAGGCCGTCAAGCTGCTGTCCGAGCACGAGTATGGCGTGTTCCCGGTACACCCGGCGGCAAAACCGGTCGATGGGCACCCCTGCTTCCCGAGCCTCGGGTCGATCACGGAACCCCTGGATACCATCACCGTGTATCTGTCGGAGAAGAACGCAACACCGCTCATCGAGGACATCATCGCGAGCCGTCCTCGACGGGTGATCCTGAATCCGGGTGCCGAAAACGCCACGCTCAAGTGCCGTTGTCTTGCGGCAGGCATTCAGGTGCAGGAGGCATGTACGCTGGTGTTGGTGCGAACCGGGCAGTTTTGAAGCCTGACGCGCGAAGTAATATATGACAACGCCACACCATTCTCCTATTACTGGAGGACGGTGCGGCGTTTTTGCTAGTCGGCAATCGAGTTCAATTAATGATCACACGCATTCGCTCCGGTAACCAGCGCTTCCTGCAGATAGGCGGTCACCAACGCTTCCGGGCTGTCCACCGGGGCACCGGTTACCACGGTAATGCCGTTCTCGGCGAAGATCTGCTGCGCTCGCATACCCATGCCCCCGGCGATAATGCAGGTGGCGCCTTGTTCGTGCAGCCAGCGGGGGATGACGCCGGGTTCGTGCGGCGGTGGGGTCAGGTATTGCGTGCCGGTGATCTGTTTGGATGTCGCATCGACATCCACCAGAGCAAACTGCTCGCAGTGGCCGAAGTGCATGCACAACTGGCCTTCGGCCATCGGAATAGCGAATCGCATCATGGGTAACTCCTTCTCGTGTGAAATGTCCTGCGCTTCGCACTGTAAGCAAAGCTGCTCGGTAATCGCTGTCAGGCTAGCGCCCGCAGGGGTGTCGGCATGACGATAGACCATGGGAACGCCAGCATCCCCGGTGGTGACTACCAGAACTTCCAGCGGGATACGCCCGAGGAACGGCACTGCCATCGCGCCGGCCATCGCTTCCCCGCCACCGGTTTTGAAGAGATCGATCTGCTGGCAGCAATGCGGGCAGATGAGGCCGCTCATGTTCTCAATCACGCCCAACACCGGCACCTGCATGGTGTGACAGAAGGAGATGGACTTGCGCACGTCGGCCAGGGCCACATCCTGCGGGGTGGTCACGATAACGGCGCCGTCAATTTTCCCCAGCGTTTGCACCACTGACAGCGGTTCATCACCGGTACCCGGCGGGCAATCGACAATCAGATAATCCAGATCACCCCAGACCACCTCTTCCACCAGTTGCTTAATGACGCCGGCTTTTGCGGGCCCGCGCCAGATCACCGCATCATCTGCGCGCTCCAGCATAAAGCCTATGGAGATTACCTTGAGCATGTCATAACCGGCGGGGACCAATTTTCCGTCCTCGATGTCCAGCCGGGTGCCCGTTAATCCCAGCATCGTCGGGATACTCGGGCCATGCAGGTCGACATCGAGCAATCCCACCTGGCGCCCACTCATAGCCAGTGCCATGGCGAGGTTGACGGCGACGGTGCTTTTGCCGACACCCCCTTTGCCGGAGAGGACCACGATGGTATGCCGGATATGGCGTAGGGTCTCTTCGCGGCCCATCCGCGCGAGCGCCTCATCGATGCTTTCTTCTTGGTGCGATCCGCAGCTACCGCCGCCGGAATGACAGGATGACATGGTTACTCCTTTATGAGTGAGATACGTAGTTGGTTCCAGCAGGCGCGCACGGCCTGACTAACCGGACCATCGGCGAATTCGATTACGCTCATCCCGACCAGTTGCGCCTGCGTGAAGACGGGGTCATAGGGAATGTGGCCCAACACCTGCACATGGTGCGTGCAGGCTGTCTGCGCAATCTCTTCTGTGCCGTGCGGGTAGAGATCCGCTTTGTTGATGATGATACTGGCCGGCACGTTGAAGTGCGCCGTCAGGATAAGCACGCGCTCCAGGTCATGCAAGCCGGCAATGGTGGGTTCCGTGACAATGACTACATGATCCGCCCCGGTCAGCGACGAGATGACCGGACAGCCGATGCCCGGAGGCCCATCCACCAGAAGAAAATTATCCTGATTTGCCGCCGCGATTGCCCGCGCTTCCCGACGGATGAGCGCCACCAGTTTGCCGGAGTTTTCTGCGGCGATGCCTAACCGCGCATGCACCAGCGGCCCGAAGCGCGTGGAGGAGCGGAACCAGTGCCCGTTACACGTCTCCTCGAAGGCGATGGCATCGTGGGGACAAAAGTGCGCGCACACCCCGCAACCTTCGCAGGCCAACTGATCGACATGATATCTGGATGCGGTATCCTGACTGATCGCAGAGAAGCGACACAGCGCAGCGCAGGCGCCACAGGCCTGGCACTGTTCCGTGATGATACGCGCTTGCCGTCCGCCAAAAAACTCCTGCGTCTCTTCCACAGTGGGCGAGAGCACGAGATGCAAGTCGGCGGCATCCACATCGCAATCGACCATGATAGCGGGTGCGACCAACGTGGCGAATGCTGCCGTGACGCTCGTTTTCCCGGTACCGCCTTTCCCGCTGATGACGACGATTTCTTTCATGACGCCAGTTCCTGGAAGATGGCATTAGCGAGTGCCTGTATAGATGTGGCCATATCGGGGATGGCCTCAACAGCCAGCATACCCCGCGCATAGGCTTCCGCGACGCGCCGATCATGGGGCCAGCGTTCGAGGATCGGAAGACATTCCGTCGCACAGTACCGTTCGACACGGTCATCACCCATATCGGCGCGATTGATGACAATGCCCGTCGGGAGCTTCAGCGCGCGCACCATCTCGACCGCCAGCATCAGGTCGTGCAACCCGAAAGCGGTCGGTTCCGTCACCAGCAGTACAAAATCTGCCCCACGCACCGCCGTCAACACGGGACAGGAGGTGCCGGGCGGCGCATCGATGATGGCCGTCGTCGTGGGATCGACCGCGTTGAGTACGGCGCGAATGAGTGGCGGGCTCATGGTCTCCCCGACGTTCAGACGACCCTGGAGAAAGGTGATGCTCTGAGCGGTGCCGTGTTCCACGACGCCAATGGGACGCTCTTCCTCCCGGATGGCCTGCTCCGGGCAGACGCGTATACAGCCACCACAGCCGTGGCAGAGTTCGGGAAAAACCAGCATGGTGGCGCCGAGATTGGCGATGGCATGGTACTGGCACAGTTGACTGCAGGCGCCGCAACGGGTGCAGCGGTCCAGGTCGAGCATCGGCACCAGGATACCTGCCGGCTGTGAACGGGTGATTTGCGGGTGGAGGAAGAGATGTCCGTTCGGTTCCTCTACGTCACAGTCGACATATTGCACCGGGTGTGTGCCGCTGAGCACCCGCACCAAATTCGTCGCGACCGTCGTTTTCCCGGTGCCCCCTTTGCCGCTGGCAATGGCAATGCGCATCAAGCCTGTCCCTCCGTGGGTTTGGGGCGTAAGGCCTCCAACGGCTGATGACGCAAAGCACGATCCTTCACCGCCAGCGTCGTCATCGGACTGGTGGCATGGCGCGCGAAAAGTACATCATGTCCCACACACAACCCCAGGACGATATTCAGGTCTGTATGCTGCGCATTCATCAGCGTCGCTTGCGTCACCGGATTGCAGGCGGTCTCACGCCGCTCGCAGGGGGTGTCGACACCGAAATCGGAGAGAGAAACCCGTCCGACTTTGCAATTGACCGGGACCACATGCAGGCCATGAGCATCGAGCATATCGCATAAGACGTGGGCTTCACGACTGAACATCGAGCAAAAGGCGACACCAATCGTCGAGAACTTCATGGCCTGACAGAACGCCAGCGTCTCCGCAACGCGAGTGCGCAGTGCCCCATCGTCATGCCGGGGGAGTTCCGACGCCACCGCCAGCGTCTGGCGCGCGAAGGGGTCGGCGGCCACCGCTATCACTACTTGCTGGATTACGTGGGATTCACTGATGGTCGGACACCCCGCGGGATACTCGCCCCCGCGGCTGCAGGCTTTGACACGGCACTCGGCGCAAGGATATTGCTTGCTCATATCGTCTTCGGTTCTCTCATCTTACGCCGGGGATACCCAGCGGGCACGATACCGCCGTCTCGCGTGTAATGGCACGCGCGACGGCGGCCTGTTCATTGTGTCCAGCGTTCACGTCGGTGAATGCTATTCCGTGGCTGTCTCTTTGCGCTGCTTGTCAATCTCGACCAGCACGGCAGCCACTATGGGCGCGATCACACCAGCACCGAGTACCCAGCCAGCGTCGGCGCCATAACCACGACCATTGCCGCTACCAACTCCGCGGTTGCCACACCGTCTGAATCCTCGTCCGGTCATCGAACCTTGCCCCAACGGGCCGGTTCCATCTCCACCTGGCATAATGTATCTCCTTTTTTATCGCGCGATGAGCACGTTGCGGACATGAGCAGGTTACCAGTGCCCGTCCACATCTGCCTGCACTGCCGGGGTCAACCGGTCAGCGAGAAACTCTTGCAATGCATCCTGCACCGTGCCACTGACACCGGTATACACCGTCACGCCTGCCGCCTGAAGCGCGCGAAAGGCCTTCGGGCCGCAGTGGGTTGTCAATACCGCATTCACCTGATGGCGCACCAGAGTCTCCGCCGCCTGAATCCCCGCTCCTTGGGCAGCATTCAGCACCTGGGTATTATCAACGGTTTCCCAGGTACTGCACGTGACATCGAAGACCAGGAAGAATGGCGCACGGGCAAATCGAGCTTCCACCGGCGCCGTCGGTATTGCATTTGACGTCGGAAACGCAATTTTCATCAGGTTACCTCACAGGTGCGAAATACTACTAGGTGTAATAAGCACCTATATCTTATGTTTGTTTCTTTCAGCTGTCAAGTGGTCGGCATCGTCCGAAGGTCGAACGCGTGAGCCGCCTGCACCCGCGCCTAGGACATGGTGGAGCAAACCACCCACCAAACCGTCACCTCCCGATGGACAACGCGTCCCCGCCTTGCGCTTCGGCGATCCCCACACGATGGCGCTCAAGCAGGTGTGCACTTTGATGTGTCACATGCCGCAGCCCACGCGCACCCCAACCCAACAGATTGGCTGAACAAAGAAGCTTGACACGGTAAACTGAAAAGTGTATTTTGTGATCCTATCCATGCGTACCATATCAATGTCCGAGATGCATATTACCGTCATGACCTGGGAGACATAACCGTCACATCCGGGCTCGCTGCGCGTTTTCAGCCCCTTCCCGGATACCGGGAGGGGGCTTTATTTATTGGAGGTTGGCTTCGACAGGGCTTACTCGCCCGCGCCGGCTTATGCATCGAACGCACGGATTATGCTGGCGGCATGCTGGCGCGTTATCGATATCGGAAGGTAATTAAATAAGGAGATGCCATGGAAACAGCAATTCGAATTATCGAGCAGAAACCACTGGTAGCGGAGTTCCTGGCGTTACGGAGCGCCGTGCAATGGCGTAATCCCACTATAGACACCGCGGCAGCGGCATTGGACGGCTCCCTGTATTGTGTCTGCATGCGGACTCAAGATAAATTAGTGGCCTTTGGTCGCGTGATCGGCGATGGGAGCTTCAATTTTTATATCCAGGATCTGATCGTTGATCCAGGGCATCAAGGCAAAGGTTTCGGAAAAACCATCATGCGCCACCTCATGCGCTATATCGAAGCGACAGGGGGCGAGGATGCGGTCATCGGGTTGATGGCGGCTGACGGTGCAGTAGGTTTCTACGAACAATTCGGCTTCACTTCACGACCGGAAAATGCGCCGGGGATGCAGCGATCGCCAGTGTTCCGCAGGAAGGCAGAGTAGTACCATGACTGAGTGGATCGAGACCATCGATGAGCGGCTCTGGCTGCACCCGGACGAAACCGGGGAAGACGATGCACGGTTCATCATGACGGCGCTGGGCCTGCAGCCGGGCAGGCGCGTACTCGACGCGCCGTGTGGGGCGGGGCGTATTGCCGTGCATCTGGCGAAGGCCGGTTGCCACATGACCGGCATCGACCGCAACCCGCGCTTCATCGCGCGGGCGCAAGCGCGCTTCGCCACCGAAGAGGTGGCGGGTGACTTCCTGGTGATGGATCTGCGGCAATTGCCGTTTGACGGCGCCTTCGATGCCGTCTATTGCTGGGGCGGCAGCTTTGGCTACTTCTCGGACGTCGAAAACCTGCTGACACTGCGGCGGTTGACGGCGGCACTGCGGCCAGGCGGGCGCCTGCTGCTGGACCAGCTCAACCGCGAGGCGGTGCTGCGCGACTTTCACCCGGAGCTGCATTTCGACGGTAAGACTACGCGCACCGTCTGGCAGGATCAACGCCTGCTCTCCACCTGGTACGTCGGCGAAGAAACGGAACCCTCCGGCGCCTCGGCTATCCGCGTCTATACTCCGGCGCAAACCCGCCGACTGTTCGTGCAGGCGGGGCTCACCTGGGAAACCGCCTACGGTGGCAAGGATGGCAGCCCGTATCGCCGGCAAAAGTCGGGACGGCTGGTCGCGGTGGGGAGGAAGGGATAAATGGATGCGGTAAGAGCAAATGCGCGGGGGAAGCCAGTGAAGGAGGCGGGTGAACCATGATGCAGGAAGACGACTATACGGCCATCGTAATCCGCCCCGCCGTGGTGGTGGATGCGCCGAGGGTCGCCCGCGTGCAGATTGAGGCCTGGCAGCACGCATTCGCGCACATTCTCTCCCCGACATACTTGCAGGGATTGGTTATCGCGCCACGCGCGGAGCGCTGGCGCGAGCATTTTCTCCACTCGGTGGAGGGCATATACGTTGCGGAAGGTGGCTGCGAGGTGATCGGGTTCGTGAACTGCGGACCCAGCCGGGACGAAGACGGCGCCGACGCCGGTGAGATTTACCAGCTTTACGTGCACCCTACGCGATGGCGGAGTGGCGCGGGGCGTCAGTTGCTCAACCGGGCAGAGGAGGACCTACGCGGCCGCGGTTTCCCGCGCGCCACGCTCTGGACCCTGGAGGACAATGCACGCGGACGCGCTTTTTACACACACCACGGCTATGCCGAGGATGGCGCGCGTCAGCCGCTCACCATTGGCGAGCAGCAGGTATGGGAAGTGCGCTATGCGCGGCAACTCACGGCGGGGTAATGGGATCTCCCTTGGAACCGCACGGGGTGAGTTTTCGGAATACGTTGGACAAGGAGCATGCATGAACCGCCGATTCGATGCCGTCATTTTCGATCTCTTCGGTACGTTGGTCGATAATGTCACCGATGCCGTTTACCACACCTGTCTGCGGGAGACGGCGGAACTACTTGGTATTCCCTATGTGGCATTCATCGCCTGCTGGGTCGAGGAGCCGTTCCGCCATCAGCGCCGTGTCGGCAACCGACCGAGTACGGCCGCGCAAATCGAGTATATCTGCCGCCGATTCGACATCACGCCGACGGCGGAGATGGTCGAGGACGCCGTACAACTGCAACGTGAGCGTTTTGGCCTCGGTAGCCTGTCGCCGCGCCCCGGCACGCTGGAAACGCTGGCAGAGTTGACGGCACAGGGATATCAACTGGGGTTGCTCAGTGATTGCTCGTGGGAAGTGCCTGACGTGTGGGAACAGACGGCCTTTGCCGGGCGTTTCCACGCCACGGTCTTTTCCTGCGCCGCAGGGGCACGCAAGCCGCACCCACGGTTGTATCAGCTGATCAGCGACGAATTGGGTGTTTCGCCAACGCGCTGCTTATACGTGGGCGACGGCAGCAGTCGCGAACTCACCGGCGCCCGCCAGGCGGGCATGACGGCTATCTTGCTCTGCGCCTCCCATGAACGTGAAATCGTCATGCAGCAGGAAGACCCCCGTCAGTGGGACGGGCCGGTGATTGAACAAGTCGAACAGGTGCTGGACTACCTGGATAGCGAGAGGGGAGCCATGGTGCATGACGAACTACAATTTCTCACCCCGACGGTCGACCTTGAAGCGGAATACCGAGCCTTTGTCGCCGAATTCGTCGCGCGTGAAGAGCCGGCAATGTATTATCGCCTGCCCGATGGCGATTTCGCCGAGTTCGTAGCACAACTCGAGCGCGAGGCGCGCGGCGAGGGGTTACCGGATTGGGCGGTGCCGCAGAATGTCTATTGGGCGGTGTGCGGCGGGCGATTGGTGGGTGTGCTGAAGCTGCGCCACCGACTGACCCCGGCGCTGGAGACCTATGGCGGGAACATCGGCTATTTCGTGCGGCCCTCGGCGCGCGGGCAAGGCCATGCCACGCGCATGCTAATGCTGGCGCTGGGGCGAGCACGGGCGCTGGGATTGACGCGCGTGCTGCTCACCTGCGATATTGACAACCTCGCCTCGGCGCGGGTAATGGTAAAAAATGGCGGCGTGCGCACCACCGACGGCGCCAACCCCGACACCGGGCAACGGATTGCACGCTATTGGATCACGCTATGAGGAGGTGGCATGTTCAGATATCCGTCATAGCTTACAGGAATTGGCCGATGGCACGGGGCGCCACTGGGCGATTGCCGTCCAGGGTCGCCTGGCGGGCATCATCGGCGCTGGCGGCATCGACCGAAACGCCCGAAAAGTAGAGATCGGCTACTGGCTGGCGAAAGAATATGAGGGGAAAGGGCTGATGACCCGCGCAGGGAAGGCATTGGTGGCCTACCTGTTCGAAACCGCCGCCCTGAATCGGCTGGATATCCGCTGCGACGTGCGCAACACCCGCAGCCGTGCACTGGCGGAACGTCTGGGTTTCATGCATGAAGGGACACGACGGCAGGCGGACAAAATCGGCGGGGAATTCGTCGATATGCATTGCTTCGGGTTGCTCCGGGAGGAGTGGGCGCAACTATGCCCGTAACCCGAGTGGAGCAGATTCTGAATATTGGGCGGAAGGAATATTGACATGCAATACACCGGGGCGGTTGCCGGGGAATACGCAAAATATCGCGGCGTGGTGCCGGTATTGCTGCAGCGGTTGATATCGGGCTCCGGCAGCACATCGACATCGCACGTGTTGGAGATCGGTTGTGGCACCGGCAATTATCTCCATGCCGTCACCATGACTACCGGTTGCCGTAGCGCCGGCGTTGATCCTTCGGATGATATGCTTGAAGTGGCGCGCACGCGTGGCCTGCACGTCAGCCCGGGACACGGCGAAGCCTTGCCGTTTGCCGATGCAACGTTTGACTTTGTATATTCCGTCGATGTCATCCATCATGTGGCGAACCGTGAAGGATGCTATCGCGAAGCCGCACGAGTCCTGCGTCCTGGCGGGCGGTTGTGCACCGCGACCGATTCCGAATGGACGATCCGTCACCGAGGTGTCCTTTCGAAATACTTTCCGGACACTATCACCGTCGACCTGCAACGCTACTCGACCATCCACAGCTCCAGGCGTGGATGGCGCAGGTAGGATTTCAGGAGATCAGCGAAGAACTGATCGAATGGCCATGCGCTACGAAAAGCATCGATGGATACCGCAACAAAGCCTTTTCCTGCCTTCACCTGATCCCGGACGAGGCCTTCATTCGCGGACTATCATGCCTGGAGATGGACTTTGCCCGTACACCGGAGAGTTTCGTGGAGATGGTCCGGTATGACCTGGTCTGGGGGACGAAAACAGGGGAAGTGTGAACCAACCGTATGCCGCCGTCGTCTCCAACCTCGGCGGCACGCACACACTGATTTTAATGCTGGATATCGATTCCTGGCGGCGTCCCCTGGAGGTGTCTAATGAGTGGCCTGAGTATTCGTGAAGCAAATGATCTCGACTTGCCGGCGTTACACTGGCTCTACCAGCAACTCCAACCGGAGGATACCACGACGCTGGCAGAGATGGAAGCCGGATTCCAGGCCATGCAGACACATCCGGACTGTCGGGTCTGTGTAGCAGAGTGGGATGGCGTGGTAGTCGGCACCTATGTCCTCTACCTGCTTCCGAACATGACGCGCAACGGACGACCAGCAGCGATGCTGGAGAACATCGTCGTCGATGAGGTGTGCCGTGGACAGGGCATCGGACGGGTGATGCTCGAACAGGCCCGTAGCCAGGCACAGGCCGCAGGGTGCTACAAGCTCTCGCTCACCTCGAATGCCAAACGGACAGCGGCACACGACTTCTACCGCAAGTGCGGCATGGTGCAGCATGGGGTGAGTTTTCGGTACACTTTCTGAAAGAGGTTATATGAGCACTGCCACCCTTGAGAAAGTCACTGTTTTCATCACACGCGCGCGTGCTGCACAGACCGAGTTGCTGCTCTTTCGTCATCCATATGCCGGTATTCAGCTCCCCGCCGGCACCGTGGAAGAGGATGAAGCTCATGCAGATGCCGCGCTACGGGAAGCGCAGGAGGAAAGCGGACTTACTGCACTGAGCTTGCACCACTACATCGGCATGCAGGAGACGGTGCTGCCTGAGCATCGTGCCGTTGTGTTGCACGCAACTCCGGTGTTTGCGCGGCCCGATCCCGGCAGTTTCGCCTGGGCGCGTTTTCCACGCGCACACCCCCTGGAATGCCTGCGTGCGGAAGACGGTTATCGCCAGGTCAGCTATATCGAGTATGACCAGTTTCCCGCCCAGAACTACATCACCTATCAGATCACCGGCTGGGTCCCCGCGGAGACGTTGACGCGACAACTGCGGCGTCATTTCTATCATCTCGTCTTCACCGGCGACAGCGCAGAAACCTGGCGAGTGCCAATCGATCATCATCTCTTCGAACCGTTCTGGGCGCCGCTCACCCACCTGCCGCCATTGGTGGAACCGCAGCAGCAATGGCTGGAGTATGTTCAGGAGCAGCTCCAGTATCGATTTTCGGGTAATACGGGGACAGACTACTTAATACCTTGACATATTCCCCATGATTTGCGACACTTCGCTCATGGCACGGCTTGCGCGGATTATCGCCCCCAGTTTACCCTATCGTGTCACGCAGCGCGGCAATCGGCGGGCGCAGATCTTTTTTACTGAGGATGATTACCTAACCTATCTTTCGCGCCTACAGGCGGATTGCGCACGGCGTGGGCTGGCGATCCTGGCCTATTGCCTGATGCCCCATCATATCCATCCGCTTGCGATCCCGGACACCGCGCTGAGCCTGAGCACGACGTTGCGCGATACGCATACCGCGTATGCGGTCTAGCGTAATCATCTCGAACAGTGCTCAGGCCATGTCTGGCAGGGGCGCTTCTTGTCCTGTGTCTTTGACGATGTGCATCTCTGGACGGCCATTCGTTATGTCGCACGTAATCCGGTACGGGCTGGATTGGTGATGACTGCCGCTGATTATCGCTGGAGCAGCGCTGCCGCGCATGGCGGCCGATGCACCGATCCGTTGCGCGCGGCATTGCCAGCCGACTCCGCATTTATCGCCGATTGGGCGGCCTGGTTACGTGGAGAAGATCCCGTCGCGATCGAGATGCTGCGCCAGCGCACGCACACCGGCCGCCCCATGGGAGCACCGGCGTTTCTGACCCATCTGGAATCGATGCTCGGACGGGCCGTGACACCCGGAAAACGTGGGCGAAAAGCGAATAAGACGGTAGACAAATAGGAATAGCGTCGTAATTAGTAGTCTGTCCCGGAATTACCGAATTTAATATTATGTCTGACCGCGTCATCATCACTCCCTACAACCTCGCCTGGCCGGCCTGGTTCGCACAGATTGCGGCGTTTGTCGCACCGGCGCTGTCCGTGCCGTATGCCATCGAGCATGTGGGCAGCACGGCGGTGCCCGGGCTGGCGGCGAAGCCGATTATCGATGTGGATATCGTTATCGCCGGGCATGTAATGCCACAAGTCTTCGCCGGACTATCGACCATTGGGTATGGGCATCGGGGTGACCTGGGCATTCCGGGTCGCGAAGCATTCGCGTTGATAGACACAGAAATGAAACGGATGCTGCCGCCGCATCATTTATACGCATGTCCGTCGGATGGGGCGGAATTGCGCAAGCACTTGCTGTTTCGCGATTATCTGCGCACGCACCCCGAGGCCGTTATGAAATACGCGGCAGTGAAAACCCAGCTGGCGGAACAATACGGTGCTGACCGGGATGGCTATACCCAGGCGAAAACCCCGTGCATCCACGAGATCATGCGGAAAGCCGATGCCTGGACGCTGGAGATGGGATGGGAGACTGGAGCGAGTATCTGGCGATCGAGTATCCCGTAGAGGCGGTGCATCTCATGCGCCGTCGTTCCCATCGAGGCCGACTACTCGGGTATGAAACGTTTAGAACCCCTCTCGAAGCGCTGGCCGGCAAACCGCTCAACCGCGAGACGGGACGGCCTAGAAATCCGACTGTCACAGGGAGAAAAACTACGTCTGATCCCATATTCTGTCTGACCCCATATTCCCGGTGGCACGTCCCTTGCCATTGACGCACCTGCGCCAGAATACCCTGATCACGGATGGGACCCGTTGGCTGATACAGGAAGACCCATAGGAGCGTCAATTGCTGCGTACCCAGACGCAAATGGGGGTACACTGCAATGATGAGTTGTTCTTGACGCGACTCTCGACGCACCTGGGGCAATCCGTCCACCGTCACCCGCCGGGTCGCCCACAAAAAAACGCTGAGGGGTCTATTGTAGATGGGAAGAGTTATCATTAATAACAGTGCGCTGACCCCTATTTATTCGCGCAACCGTAGGGGGTAATATCATGAAGAAAGCCAGTAAGTGCCCGGTCACCGGCACAGTTCACGACCATACAGCCGGCAGCGGTACGACGAACCGCGACTGGTGGCCAAACCAGTTGAAACTCGAACTGCTGCACCAGCATTCCGCCAAGTCCAATCCCCTGGGCGAGGACTTCGCCTACACCAAGGAATTCGACAGCCTCGATTATGCCGCGGTGAAGAAAGATCTCATGGCGTTGATGACCGACTCGCAGGACTGGTGGCCAGCGGACTTCGGCCATTACGGACCATTGTTTATTCGCATGGCATGGCACAGCGCCGGCACTTATCGCACCGGTGACGGCCGCGGAGGCGGCGGCAGAGGCCAGCAGCGCTTCGCGCCGCTCAACAGTTGGCCGGACAACACCAATCTGGACAAGGCGCGTCGCCTGCTCTGGCCGATCAAGCAGAAATATGGCCGGAAGATTTCCTGGGCCGACCTGATGATCCTCGCCGGGAATGTCGCTCTCGAATCGATGGGCTTCACGACCTTCGGCTTCGGCGGCGGGCGCGAGGATGTCTGGGAGCCGGATTACGACGTCTATTGGGGCGCCGAAGGCCAGTGGCTGGAAGACCAGCGCTACTCCGGCGACCGGGATCTCGAAAATCCCCTCGCCGCCGTGCAGATGGGGCTCATCTATGTGAATCCGGAAGGACCGAACGGCAACCCCGACCCGGTCGCGGCCGCACGAGATATCCGCGAGACCTTCGCGCGCATGGCGATGAACGATGAGGAAACGGTCGCGCTGATTGCCGGCGGTCACACGTTCGGCAAGACGCACGGCGCCGGCCCCGCATCGCATGTAGGCCCTGAGCCCGAAGCCGCCGGCATCGAAGAGCAGGGTCTGGGCTGGAAGAGCAGCTTCGGCACCGGCAAAGGCAGCGATACGATTACCAGCGGTCTGGAAGTCACCTGGACTTCCACACCCACCCGGTGGAGCAGCAACTTCTTCTGGAATCTGTTTGGCTATGATTGGGAACTGACCAAAAGCCCGGCAGGCGCCCATCAGTGGATACCGAAGGGAGGCGCCGGCGCCAATTCAGTGCCGGATGCGCACGATCCGTCCAAGCGACACGTTCCGAGCATGTTGACCACAGACCTCGCGTTGCGCTTCGACTCGGTATACGAACAAATTTCACGGCGCTTCTACGCGCATCCAGACGAGTTTGCCGACGCGTTCGCTCGGGCGTGGTTCAAACTGACACACCGCGACATGGGCCCGCGTGCACGCTATCACGGCCCTGAGGTTCCGACCGAAGAACTGATCTGGCAGGACCCCATACCCGCGCTGAATCACCCATTGATTGATCCGCAGGACATCGCCTCACTGAAGAATAATATCCTGGCGTCCGGCTTATCCGTGTCGGAGGTGGTGTCGACTGCCTGGGCGTCGGCGTCCACCTTTCGTGGCTCCGATAAGCGCGGTGGCGCCAATGGCGCCCGCATCCGTCTCGCACCGCAGAAGGACTGGGAAGTGAACCAGCCTGCCCAACTGGCAAAGGTGCTCAAGTGCCTGGAAGAGATCCAGCGCGCGTTCAACAGCGCACAGTCCAGCGGCAAGCAGGTATCGCTGGCTGACCTGATCGTAATGGCCGGTTGCGTGGGCATCGAGCAGGCGGCGAAGAACGCCGGGTACACGGTGACGGTTCCCTTCACGCCAGGCCGTATGGATGCCTTGCCGGAGCAAACCGATGTGACCTCTTTCGCCGTGCTCGAACCAATCGCTGACGGTTTCCGTAACTACCAACAGGCCCGATACACGGTATCGACTGAGGAGTTGCTGGTGGACAAGGCGCAATTGCTGACCTTGACGGCGCCCGAAATGACGGTGCTGTTGGGCGGGATGCGCGTCCTGAAGACCAATATCGCCGAGTGCCAGCACGGCGTGTTCACCAGACGGCCCGAAGTACTGACCAATGACTTCTTTGTGAACTTGCTCGATATGGGCACAGTGTGGAAGACAGTCTCGACTGACGCTGAAGTATTTGAAGGCCGTAATCGTAATACGGGGGAACTCAAATGGACGGGTACGCGTGTTGATCTCGTCTTCGGTGCAAACTCGCAACTCCGCGCCTTAGCGGAAGTCTACGGCAGCGCGGACGCGCAGGAAACATTCGTGCACGACTTCGTCGCGGTCTGGAACAAAGTGATGAACCTGGACCGTTTCGACCTCTCCTGATTTAGTTAGCGTGGGGCGTGCTGACGATAACTCCTGCCGGCGACTACGGCGCGTCAGGGACAACGAAGAAATAGCGCATGTAGCAAGCCGCGTGCGATAGCACCGGTTGGAAAAGAGCGTATTTTGGCGGACCGCAAACGCCAGCCCACGACCATCGACGAATATCTTATACAGTTTCCGGCAGCGGTGCAGGAGCTGCTGTCCAATATTCGGATGGTGATCAAAGAGGCCGCTCCGGATGCCGAAGAACGAATCAGTTATCGCATGCCGTGTTTTGCCCACCACGGCGTCTTAGTCTGGTTCGCCGCATTTACGCATCATATCGGTTTCTATCCCACCGCTTCCGGAATCACGGCGTTCAAAGATGAACTCTCGAAGTATAAGGGGGCGAAAGTGTCGGTGCAGTTTCCAATCGACCAGCCTATCCCGTATGACTTGATCAAGAGAATGGTCGCGTTCCGGGTAGCCGAAAATATACGATCGCAGCCCAGAACACAGAAATGATTCTCTGTTGAAAACGCTATCGCTTCTTGCTACACTGTAGCGGGAAATCTTCCTGGCCCACACGGGTTAGCGCATCTTGCGGTACTGGAAAGGCCTTCATGCCCCATTTTTTCCTGACCGAGTTACGTGGTAGACGAACCATCTTTTCCCGCTGTTATGGCATTGGTTGGCTACTCGCCTGTTGTTTCCTGCTGTCCTGTGCCGGCACGACAACTCCGATGCGTGCCCCGTCTCCGCCCACCAGGTGTCTCACGTATGAAGAAGCCCGGCAGACAACCCCGGTACAGGTCATGTTCGTGCCCGACGCGATGTTGAAAAATTCCGTACCCCGCCACGAGCACTGGGCTTTCCTGCGCCTCACCTATTTTGAGAACAAATATGATCCGGTCGCCGCGGCGCGGAGCCGGGAGCACTTTACCGCGAATCTCGCGCTGTTCCACTGGGTTCAACAGTGTCGACACCCCGCGCTGGACTATCTGTTCGCCTACCTGCTCTGGTTAGGTAAGGGATGGATTCTGGTCCCCATTGCCCTGATCCTGTTTGTTTATCGCCGGCGCCAGTTCGGGCCGTTCCTTGCGGTGATTGCAGTCGAAACGCTGTTAGTGCAGGTATTGAAGACCATCTTCCAGGAACCGCGGCCCGCTATAGTGCTGCCCACCATCGCGCCGTTGGAACATGTGTATCGCGGGTCCCTGCCGAGTGGCGATGTTGCTATGGCCTGTGCGATTGCGGTTGGCCTCTATCCGATCGTACCGCGCTGGGGTCGCCTCGGGCTCATAGTCTACGCGGCGATTATCGCCTTTGAACGCCTGTATGTTGGCGCGCATTTCCCGCTGGATGTGCTGGTAGGGGCGGTCATCGGCGTCGGTTCGGGGTTTCTCGTTTCCGGCGTTCAGCACTACATCGCTAAGACACAGCAACGCAAAACCGCGACGGCATGACTACGGCGCTATGCTGTCGCTTCATGCCTGTTGCCCGTCTCGTGGGTTACTGCTCCATCGAGTCTACAATGGCCTGCTGGAGGATTTCTTCGGGGAGATGGCCCACAATATCAACATGCCCGATGGCAGTCGGCAAGACAAACCGCACATTGCCGCCAACGGCCTTTTTATCGGTGTCCATCAGCCGGATCAACGTTGTGGGTTCCAGGCGCGGTAGGAGGGTAGGCAACGCAAACCGGGCGAGCAACCCGATGATGCGCTGCAGGGCTTCGGCAGGCAGCAAGCCGACAGCGCAGGCGATGCGCGCCGCCACCACCATACCGAGAGCCACTGCCTCGCCATGGGTGTATGTCTCATAGTTCGTGGAGGTTTCCACCGCGTGCGCGATGGTATGGCCGTAGTTTAATATGGCGCGCACGCCGGATTCTTGTTCATCTTCTTCCACCACAAGTGCTTTAATCTCGCAGGAACGGCGGATGACCTGCAGCATTACCGGCAAATCCAGGCGCATGATGTCGTCGCTGTGCTTTTCCAGGTAGCTGAAATAGTGCTCATCCCGGATGACCCCGTGCTTGATCACCTCTGCCAGACCGGTGCGCAACTCGCGGAGCGGAAGGGTCTGCAACACACCGGGGTCGATAAATACCGCTTGCGGCTGCAAAAACGCCCCGATCATATTCTTGCCCAGCGGGTGATTGACGCCGACTTTGCCGCCGATCGAGCTGTCCACCTGCGCGAGTAAACTGGTCGGCGCCTGGATAAAACGCACGCCGCGTTGGTAGGTCGCCGCGACGAATCCGGCCAGATCACCGATCACGCCGCCGCCCAGCGCGATAATCAACGCTTTGCGGTCCACCTTGCGTTGAATGAGATCGCCAAAGAGGCGACTCGCGGTGTCCAAACTTTTATAGCGTTCCCCGGCAGGCACCAGTAAGGTGTGGTGCGGCAGGCCGGCCTGCTCCAGGCCGGCACGTATCCCCGCGCCATAATAGCCATCCACCTGGCGGTTTGCGATCAGCACCACGGACGTGACCGGTTCGCGAAGTTCCGCGATGCAGGCGCCTACCTCCGCGTGGCATCCAACACGCAGTTGAATATCATACGCGCGCGCGCCCAGATTCACGCGCACCGGGGAGGTCACGTCCGACACAGAGGATGGATTGGTGTCCGATTGTTTGTGTTGTGTAGCCAAAAGTGCGTCCGCCTTCGGGAAAGCTGTCACTTATCCGGAATGAGTGATCACGGGACAATAGACCCTGGCCCTTGTTTTGTGAACAGTGCCTGCAAGTTTTGTTGGCTGTCCAAGATGGAGGCGCGCAGGCCTTCCAGGGTATCGGCGCTGTATTGTTCGAGCATACTCGATGCCAGCACCAGCGCGACCATCGCTTCGGCCACCACGCCGGCAGCGGGCACCGCGCAGACATCCGAGCGTTCAGCATGTGCCTGCACGGCGGCGCCGGTGGCGACATCGAGCGACGGCAAGGGACGGGTGAGGGTGGGAATTGGCTTCATCGCCACCTGCAGCACCAACGGTTCGCCATTCGAGATGCCGCCCTCCAGACCACCTGCATGATTGGTGTGCCGGGTGATCGCGTCCGGCGCGGGGTAGAGGGCATCATGCATCTGCGCACCGGTCAGGCGCGCGGCGGCAAATCCCACGCCGACCTCGACGCCTTTTATCGCGGGGATGCTCATCAGCGCCCCGGCCAGACGGCCATCCAGTTTGCGGTCGTAGTGGACGTGACTGCCGATGCCCACCGGCAGGCCGGTCACGATCACCTGCACAATGCCGCCCAGGGTATCGCCGGCCTCCTGGGCCGCGCGAATCTGCTCGCGCATTGCTGCCGCGGCAACGGCATCCGCACAACGCAGATCGCTGGCTTCCGCCGCGGCTTGGAGAGCGAGCAGATCGGAAAGTTCGGGGGAGGCGGTCACTGGACCGATGGCGAGAACATGGCTGAACACGGTAATGTCCAGGGCGGTCAACAGGGCGCGCGCGATGGCGCCGGCCGCCACGCGCATCGTCGTCTCGCGCGCGCTGGCGCGCTCCAGGATATCGCGCAAATCAGATGTGCGATACTTCACCATACCCGCTAGATCCGCGTGCCCGGGACGTGGCGTCGTGACGGCCGCGACCGGGTCATCCGGTGTGCCGAATTGCTGCATGCGTACCGTCCAATTGGGCCAGTCGCGGTTCTCGATGAGCAACGCAATCGGGGAGCCCAGCGTGCGTCCAAAGCGGATGCCGCTCAACACACGCGCGACGTCACGTTCAATCACCATGCGCCCGCCGCGTCCGAAGCCCACCTGACGGCGCGCCAGTTGCGTATTGATCGCCTCTTCAGTGACCGGCACCCCGGCGGGCATGCCTTCTACGATGGTCGTCAACGCCGGACCATGCGACTCACCGGCCGTTAAAAAGCGCAACATGCAGTGTCCCCTTCACGTTCGATTCCATATTGTACCCCGCGGAAGAGGTGGACAGCAAGGTCCGGCAAACTACGGAAGCCCCGGCGAGGCCGGGGCTTCCGTAGTTTGCGCATCGGTGGTGCGTATTCGCAGCCCGAATTATGCATGACGTTCTTGACTGCCGGGTTACGGCAACAGGTTATAGCGCGTCTTCAGCACCGTCTCCATCTTCTGTCGATCCGCGTCACCGAGTGGCGCGCTGTAAACCAGAATTTCCGCGACATCACACAGACACCAGTTGGAAGAAGGTGCGGCGCCGTTCATGCGCGCGCCGATCATATACTTGTTCAGGTTGCTAACCATGTTGCCGGCGCCGGAGGCGCCGGTGGCGAACGGTGTGCCACCGTTACGCAGAGTGACGCCGCAGTCAGTGGCCGACCCGCTGATGGTGCAGCCATACACATGCCAGGCATTGAGCGCCAGGGTCGCGTTAGCAATATTGCCGGGGATGTTGCCGTGCCAACGTGCATCCGCACCGCTGGGGTTGCCGCCGTTGTACCCGCTACTCCAAATAATGGAGGTATCCCCGCCCTGGTAGTCGACGCCGGCGGAGGCATTATTCATGATGAAGACGCCGGCATTAGCCTGCGCGCCGTTGCGGACACGGCCGACTATGAGGACATCCAGTCCGTTCATTTGCGCGCCGGCGCCGGTGAGGGCATTGCCGGAGGTATTCACACCATTGAAGCTGACAGCGTTATGCCCGTTAAGCGCGCCGGCCGTCAATGACGGTGCGCTGCAGCCGGACGCCACGCTGGCGTCGTTGCCGCTGCCGCTATAGTCGGACCAGTTGGACACCGTCGTTCCGGACAGAGTGTCGGCGTAGAGCCAGAGTACCAGATTGGTTCTGACCGCCGGCAGCAGGGATGCTTTCAAGGGGAGTCCAGATGTCGCGGGTTTCGTTCCAAGTAACTCCGCATGGCCATCCAGGTAGCTGGCGATCATTTTGCCGCCATGCCGACTGAGATCGTAGTCGGCGCTGACATACGCCACACCGTCATAGGTGGCATCGAAGGTGGCGTTGGCCGACTGCAGGACCGAGGTGGCGCCATCGCCGGTGACGGCAATCGTTTCGGGATTGGCTAACTCACCCAACGCCTTGCCCGCCACGCGATTTGCATACACATAACCATTAGCCAGACGGCTCTTGGACGCACACTTCAACACCCCTTTGTCAATTGAAATCGCACCCCAGAATGTATCGGCCCCCGGCAACATCTCATCATGGTCTTGCGCCCACATCAACGCCGCCGTGCAAATTTGCTTCTGGTTGTTCAAGCACGAAGTTTGCCGCGCCTTTTCGCGTGCTTTGGCGAACACGGGGAATAATATCGCGGCGAGAATCGCAATAATAGCGATGACAACGAGGAGTTCGATCAGGGTGAAACCGGACTTTCGCATGGGAAAATCTCCTTTATATCCACTGAATATTAGAGTAATTTTACGACATCTCGTTAAATCGGTCAATAAACAATCCGGCCAAGTTATGGTATAATCGTGCCAAAGGTGGCATGATATGCACAATACCGCACTCCCGTCGTTCTCCCGCTATCATACAACCCTGTTACAGTTGGCGGGAGACATCAAGCAGTGGATGCCCGCGATGACGCTGAATGGTCATCTCGTAACCCTGGAATTATTGGTCTATGGACGGAATAAAGCGAATTACACCTATCCGCTGCACATTCATCCGGTCTATGAAAGTCATCTGTGCCTGGAAGGCCATGCGCAGTATACCCTCGCGGAGAGGCATGACATCGAGCCGGGCATGGTGCTTTTGCACGCGCCGCAACAGCCCCATTCATGGACGACAGCGGATGACCCCTGGACCATCCTGGTGCTCTGGTTTTATATCGATCCACCCCCGCTTGTCCCGTTTCCCGTACGCTGGCCGGTGACACCGGAGGTGTTGCTGGAGTTGGAGCTGCTGCTGACGGACTATCAACATCGCATTGTCGGTTGGCAAGACCGGACTATCGCGCGGATGACCGCCATTACCTCGCGTATCCTTTGCCTCGCGGAGATGGCGCCAATTGAGCCCCGTACCTACACGCCGGATGAAATACTCGGTGATAATATCCGCGCTTTTCTGTTACGCAACCTGGGGCAACCTCTGCAAGTGGCAGATATCGCGCGGTTTGCCGGAAAAAGCGTGCGCAGCCTTCATCGTTGGTTTCACCAGCATACCGGGCAGAGCTTGATGACCTATTTACTGGATTTACGTATGCAACGCGCGGCGGAATTACTGATGCGCACTGCACAGTCGCCGCGCGCAATCGGCGAAATTGTCGGCATGCCGGAAACGTCCTATTTCTGCCGTCGCTTCCGTGCCTACTTCGCCACTTCGCCACAGCAATACCGGCAGATTCATTCCCCGCATTATCTCGATAGTCGTCCCATCGAGAGCATCAACCCGTGAATGATACTCCACGGATGCGGTGGATCGCCGGGAACAAAGGCGGCAATGGGGAGATCCGCGGGTACGCCGTTGGCTTCCGCGTATCCCGCACGGAAGGGACCACCGCTGATAGCGCACGCACCAACAGCGATGACCAGGCGCGGTTCAGCCATGGCGTCGTAACACCGATAGAGCGATTCGCGCATGCCGCGACCCACCGGCCCGGTGACCAGAAGCGCATCGGCAAAGCGCGGGGAGGCGACGAAATGGATACCGAACCGCGCCACATCAAAGATGGCATTGGTACTGGCTATGACTTCCAGGTCGGCGGCGTTATCCCCGGTAGCCACTTCGCGCACATGCAGCGAACGATGGAAGGCGCGGTCACCCGTAGCCGCGGGCATCTCCGGTTGTTGGCGATTGCTCAGCAAGAGGGCCGTACGAGTGCGAGTGGCGATACGCGTCGCCCGATCTTCCGCCAGTGTGCCTGTTGGGCACGCACGCAAACAGCATTGACATCCTACGCACCGCCCGCGATCCAGGATGAGTATGGCACCCAGTGCATCATGCGTGAGCGTGATGGCCTGCAGCGGGCAACGCGCGACACACGCCCCGCACCCCGTGCAGAGGAGCGCAGTGACGGTGGGTAAGCCGGTCGCTTCCGCGGGAAGATCAGGGAACAGCACCCGTTGGGTCTGCAGGCCGGTGCGCGCGAGCGCCAGCAATGGATTGCGCATCAGGTGTCTCATAAATCGTTACCGCTATACGACAGGTTGAAGCTCTTATTACAAAGCGGGAAGTCGGCGACCAGATTGCCGCGGACGGCAATGGCCAGTCCGGTCCAATTGTTCAGGCTAGGATCTTTAATCGCGTACCGGGTGATTGCCCCATCCCCCCCGGTGGTCACCCAGTGCAGCAATTCTCCGCGCCAGGCTTCCACCAGCCCGAGGCCCACGGAATCCGCCGGCAATCTCTCGGGGAGCGCGACCTGCACCGGCGTGTCCGGCAGTGTCTCCAGGGCCTGGGTGATGCGCGTGACACTGGAGACGATTTCCTCTGCCTTCATCCACGCGCGTGCCAGCACGTCGCCGTCTTCACGGCGCGCCGGGTCCGGCAATGACAACGGGAGGGGGTCGCTGGGGAAGTGGCAGCGGACGTCATAACGTGAGCCGCTGGCGCGCCCCGCGGGTCCCACAATGCCAAAATCCCGGGCCAGCGCCGGCGCCAGGCGCCCCACGCCTTCCATCCGTTCGATAACCCCCGGGTGCTCCAGCACCAGTGGTAAGTGCGCAGTGATCTGTTCTGCCAACTCCCGCACGCCATGCAACAACGCGCGCCGCCGGTCGTCGTCAATATCTTGCGACACACCACCCGGTAGGATAAACCAGCGTTGACGTCTGTTGCCGGTGAGTAGTTGCGCTAAACCCAGAGTGGCGCCGCGCAACGGTGGAAAGAGGGCGGAGCCTGGACTGTACCCGATGTCGCCGGACAGTGCGCCCAGATCGCCGACGTGATTCGCCAAACGTTCCAACTCCAAAGCCACGACCCGCAAGGCCACTGCGCGCGGTGGAGGCGCGACATGCAGCAAGCTCTCCAGGGCCAACACATGCGCCAGCGCATTACCGGCAGCCGTATCACTGCTCGCGGATTCCGCGACAAAGCGCGCCTGCGGCCAGGGTAACTCCGTCAGGCGCTTTTCCACTCCACGATGGAGATACCCCAGTCGAATTTCGAGATTGGTGATAATCTCGCCGACACAACTGAAGCGAAAATGGCCGGGTTCGATAATGCCGGCGTGGATGGGACCCACCGGGATTTCATGGTTACCCTCACCCGTGACGACCATGAAACGATAGGGTTCGCGCGGACAAGTGACTTGCGCCGATCCGGCCAACGGATGCAGGTCTAATGGCCAGCGATCATCGTGCAGCAACAGGCTTTTCCATCGCGGGTGGCCGGCAGCCCGAATGCCGAACATATCGCCGATCGCGCGCTCCGCCCAGTGCGCCGCCGGCGCCTTAGCGGTGAGCGACGGATATTCGCACTGTCCCTCCGCCAATGGCGCACTCAGCAAGGTGATGGCATTCTGCCGGGTATCCAGAAGCAACACCTCGACCGCCACAGTGCGGTCATCCAGTCCGCGCGCAGTCAGGTGGCAGAATCGCCAGCCGGGTTGCCGCAAGAGCGCCGCGGCGCGAGAGGCCAATTCCGCGGGCGTTACGGACAGCACAGTTATACCTGAAGCGAATGTCGGCATCGCGCTCATCGGACCACCCCCCCGATCGTGGCCAACAGGTGCATCACCGGGGGTGACAACGCCAGACCGGTCAGCAATGCGAGCGTCAACAGCACTGCCGGCGCCACGGACCAGGCCGCGGTTGGCGCCGGCTTCGTGATCGTCGCGGCCTGTCCGAAGAGAATACGGCTGACATGTGTGGCCAGCGCCACGAAGGTAATGGTTAACCCGGTGATCACCAGTCCGGCGGCCAGGTATTCACCGGCGCCGAAGGTATCGCGCAACAGCAACCACTCGCTCAAAAATGTGCCGAATGGCGGACTGCCGGCGATGGCGAACGTCCCGGCAACCAGCAGTACACCCCAAGCCGGTACGGTGCGCAACAAGCCACTTAACTTTTGCAGCGATTTGGTGCCATAGAGATGCAGCATGCTGCCGGCGAGGAGAAACAGGGCGACCTTCACCAAACTGTGGTTCAAGGCATGCAGCAGAAGCAACGGGGTAGCGCCGATGCCGATTGCCAGCGTCAGCAATCCGACGTGTTCCACGCTGGAATAGGCCCACATGCGTTTGAGATCGTGCTGTCGTACCAGCATCACTCCGGCGGCGAGCACGGTAATCGCCCCCGCCGGCACCAGCATCTGGCGCACCAGCGCGCCATCACCGGCAGCGATCATGACTTGCGCAAGGCGCCAGATGGCTACCAGCGCGCAATTCAACAAGGCGCCGGAGAGCATCGCCGACGCCGGCGCCGGTGCTTCGCTGTGCGCATCGGGCAACCAGTTGTGCAGGGGAAACAGCCCGGCTTTGGTGCCGTATCCCAACAGGCAAAAGATGAAGGCCAGGCGCAGCAAGCGCGGATCACAATGGGGGGCAACCGCCAGAAGATCGTGCCAGCGCAGCGATGCGGCACCGGTCGGATATTGCGCGGCGACCAGGAGCACAGTGCCGAACAGCGCAAAGGCGATGCCCACGCTGCAGAGCAACAAATATTTCCAGGCCGCTTCCAGGGCATGACGACTGCGGTGGTAGAACACTAACGGGGCCGAGACGATGGTCGTCGCTTCCATAGCAACCCACAGGTACCCCAGGTTCTGCGCCAGCAGCACGCCATACATGGCCAGAAGAAAGACGCCGGCAAGCGCATAGAATTGGCAGAGTTGGCGGTCACTGATCTCCGGTGTCTCACGACGCTCTGCCGGCAGCAGCAGTGCAGCGTGGAAGAGTGCGGCGGTCGCGACCAGCGTGGTGATGATCAGAAACGCGGCGCCCACGCCGTCCAGCCCAAAATCAGCCGATGTAGTGATAGGCGCGCAAACACCGATCACCCCCACCCAGCAGGCGATGCCCAACTGCACGATCATCAATCCGGCAGCAAGCGCGGGTAACCAGCGCGCGGTTTGCCGGATCAGACCGAGAATAAGGAACAGTATGGGGATGGGCAAGAGCAACAGCGCATTCAATGGCGTAACCCCCGCAATTGCGTCACATCGATATGTTCGAAGCTGCGATTCAACCGGAAGATCACCACGCCGGCCACCAACACCCCCACCAGGACGTCGAAGACCACTCCCATCTCAATGACCAACGGCATGCCGTGCGTTTGCGTCAATCCGTAGAGGAAAATGCCGTTTTCCAGCACCAGAAACCCCAGCACCTGACTCAAAGCCAGACGACGCGTCATCATGACCAGCATCCCGATCACCAATAGCGCTAACGCCATCCCCGCCGCTCCCACATGGCCCATCGGCGCCACCGCGATAAACGGTGACAGGAAGTAGCTGGCGATCAGAATGCCGCACCCGGCGAGTAAGGCCACCATGCCATTCAGCATGATCCCCTCATCCCGACGAATTTGCATCCGGTGCGCGGCGTGGGCCAGGTACGCCGGAATCGCGATCGCCTTGACCGCGAGGACGACTCCAGCCAACCACAGGTAATGCGGGGCATTCCAACTGAGGCCCAAAATCGCCGTGATGACCCCGAGCAACGCTGTCTGCAGTGCCAGCATGCGCAGTAATGACGGCATCCCCGCCACTCCGCACATCAAAACGGCCAGAAAGGCTGCCCCGGCGGCAAAGAGATCTACCTCAGAAATGTGCATGCGCTACATACTCCAACTACTCGCGGCTCACGGATAAAGCGTCGGCGATAGAGACTATTCTTCAGGCGGTCATGAAAAATGCCGGTTGGCCCGGAATATTCATGAACGAATTGACAGCCGGGCAGACTGAGGCATTATCCGAAATGTTATGAATAATGCGGGTTAGCATCTCACCCCTTATGCGCAACCGCCAACAACGCGGCGAACAGGCTGATCACGATGCCGACGGCCAGGAAATTGGGTACCCGGCGCCAGCGCAATTTCACCAGCACGCCTTCCGCGATCGCCACGGCAATGCCGGTGAGGAGGAGAGCGCCCAGGCCCAGACCATATTGCGCCACCGGCGACAGCGTGGTCAGCAGGGGCCAGGCGTGCAACCACGTCTGCGCGGCTAACCCCAGCAAGATACAACTGCGTAAGGCTACGGCATATTCCGTCACCGCCAGATTGCGTCCGCTGTTTTCGAGAATCATTGCTTCGTGCACCATTGTGAGTTCCAGGTGCGTCGTCGGATCATCTACCGGCATGCGTGAGAGTTCAGCCAGCGCAGCGAGGATGAGCACTGCGCCTACCAGCAGCGCCACCCAGGGATGCATCGATGCCGCGTAAATCGTCTGCAAATCCAGACTGCCGGTATCTGCCGCCAGCGCGCTCAGCCCCAGAATCATCGCCGGTTCAACGAGCAGCGAGATCATCGCCTCGCGACTGGCCCCCAGGCCGCCGAAAGCAGACCCGGTATCCATGGCCGCCAGCATACCGATGAATTTTCCCAGGGCCAACAGGTAGATAACCAGCAGCAGATTCGATGCCGGGGCCCACTCCACCGGCAACAACGGACTGGTCCAGGGGACCAGTATGGCGACGATGACGGACACCGCCAATCCTACTCGCGGCGCCCAGACGAAAACCCAGCTTGCCGTCTCGCTGATCGTTTCTCCCTTGCGCAACAGTTTGGCTATGTCGTAAAACGGTTGCCACACCGGCGCGCCGAGACGTGTCTGCATCAGCGCTTTCACTTTACGAATTACCCCTACAAGAAATAAGGGCATGAAGCACAGATTGATGAGCAGGAAGAACGCAATCATCGGCGGCACCCCACCCACAACAACAGCCCCAACACCAGAATGATGTAGAGCAGATACTGGTGAATGCTTCCGGCCTGCAGGCGCAACAACACCATGCCGGCCAGACGCTGAAAACTGCGCAACATCGGCGCATACACGCGGGTTTCCAGGTACGGTTCGTGACTGACCGCGGTTTCTACCGTCTCGGGAAAATGCCGTCGGTGCGTGCCGTGCACCTGAATATCGATATCATAATTATACAGAGCGCCAAACAATCGTGAGATCGGCTGTGCAAAACTGGTGGCTGTGTATTGCATACGCGGCCCGAGTTTGCCAAAACCACATTCCCAGGTAATAAAGGTCCGTGCGGGTCGTCGTCGAGCCACCCACCCCAGCAGCAGGCCCACCCCGGTAAGGAGTCCGATCAGAAGCAACGCCAACAGTGGGAGTGGGAGCGTCCACACTGGCAGAACGGAACCGCCGGTGATGGAAAGCAGGAAGCCGAGGACCGAGGGGACCGCCAACCCCAATGCGACGCAACAGGCGGCCAGCAAGCCTTGCCCCAATAACATGCCGCGTCCCGCTTCGTGTGCGTTAGCGGCAGCTTTTCCGCGCGGTGCCCCAAGAAACACGATGCCGATGGCTTTTACGAAACACGCCAGCGCCAGTGCCCCGACCAGCGCCAGCCATCCCATCAACACCAGCGCGCCCAGGCGCATTCCCATGGTGGCGCCGTCAGTCGCCAGTTGGAAAAAGCCCCGATACAACAGCCATTCACTGGCAAAGCCGTTGAGCGGCGGCAGGGCGCAAATCGCGGCACTCCCGGTGATAAAGGCTGCGGCGGTCCATGGCATACGGTGAATCAACCCTCCCAGATGCTCCACGTCGCGCTGATGGGTCTGCGCATCCACCGCCCCGGTGCCAAAAAAGAGCAGGCTCTTGAAAATGGCATGATTGAGGGTATGGAACAACGCTGAGGCCAATCCCAACTGCGCCAGCAGCGCCAGATGCGCCTGTTGCCCGATCAACGCAATGCCGATGCCCATCAGGATAATGCCGATATTCTCCACGCTGTGATAAGCGAGCAGGCGCTTGAGGTCATGTTGCAGCAGCGCAAAGAGCACGCCCCAGAAAGCGGAAATCGCGCCGAGGATGAGGATGAGCGGACCAAGGACGGGGTGGGTCAGGTGGTCGCCCAGCACGAAGAGGCGCACCATCATGTAGATGGCGGTTTTGATCATCACGCCACTCATTATAGCCGACACCGGGGCGGGCGCCGCCGGGTGGGCGATAGGCAGCCACAGGTGAAAAGGCCAGCACCCGGCCTTCGTCGCCAATCCGACGAAGATCAGGATCGCCGGCAGCAACGCGGCGGAGCCGGTCAGGTGCCAGGCGGCAAACTGCCAGCTCCCGGTCACGTGGTGGACCCACAGGAACCCGGCCATCAGGAAGGCGGTGCCCACGCGGGTCGCCCCCAGGTAGATTAGCGCTGCTTTGCGAATAACGTGTTGCTCATGGTCAGCAGCGACCAGCGCGAAGGAGGAGAGCGCCATCAACTCCCAGCACACGAGAAAGACAATGGCATTTCCCGCGAGCACTACACCGGTCATGCTGATAAACAAGACGCAGAGCGCCGCCCAGAGGAACCCCAGCGACAGTCGTTTGCGCAAGTGCTCCAGGTACCCGGGGGCAAATAACGCGGTGGCGAGGCCAATGAGCCCGATGATACCCAGAAACCAACGACACAATGGGTCGACCACAAAATCAAAGCCGGCATCGCCAAGGAACAACGGAAGAGGAAGGGTCAACGTCCCTACACCGCCAAAAAAAGCAAAGAGCAGCAGCGACACGCTGCCGATCCCGGTAAGCAAGGGATGCAGCATTCCGGACACGCGCCGGGCGGCGCAGCCAACAACGACAACAAGACTCCATGCTAAAAGGGCGGCCGCGCAGAGCATCCCTGCGCTACCGCCCGATAGATCTGGAAGAGACATATCGAACACCTGAAAACTCAGTGCGGAGCTCCCGTCTCCGGGTCGCCCTTACACGGCTATCGTGTGTGCACTACATAAACAATTCGTTAGTCTTAGTATGATCTCCTTTCATCTTTTATGAGAGCATAAAAAGATCATCAGCGCGCTTCACCCGCTTTATTCGTAAAGCGAATAAAGCTTCGGCTAGCTGTAGCATTATTCATGTGTTCATGAATAATGCGGGAAAGACTTTACCGTGTTTTTCTCCATTTCTGCCACAGTGTACTGTCGGCGCCGAACGCCTGCCCGGTCAAGGTATGCAGCGCCAACGCGGCGCGGCGCCGAATGTCAGGGACCGGACTGCGCAAAGCGATGATGAGCGGATCAACCGCCCGTTGATCATGCAACTCGCCAAGGGCGGTGGCAGCATCGGCGGAAAGGTTCGGATCATCTTTGCGCAAAGCAGTAAGCAGTGGTTCCAACGCACGGGGATCTTTGCGCTGGCCCAACGATAGCGCGGCCTGACCGCGTACGGTGGTGTTCGGAATCCATCCCGTGGGATTCAACCCGGCATCGCCTTCACGCAACGCGGTCAGGAGTGGATCAATGACGCGTGGATCAGCAAATTCACCTAAGGCCTTCACCACCGCCCAGCGGATGGGTTGCAGCGTATCCTGGAGCAACGGAAACAGCGGGACGATCGCGCGAGGATCGCGAATGGCACCCAGTGCGGAAATCGCCCCGTATCGCGTGTTGCCCTCGCGATGGGCAAGCAAAGCGATGAGCGGGTCTACCGCGCGAGGGTCACGCAGCGCGCCTAACGCCAGCGCTGCCCGTTTGCGCACCAGCGGGGAAGCGTCCTTCAAGGCAATCACCAGCGGGTCAAAGGCGCGCGGGTCGGGAATGGCGCGCAAGGCCAGTGCCGCGCGTGCGCGCACGTTAACATCGGCATCGCCCAGCGCATGCAGCAGTGGTTCGATCGCCGGCGCACCAAGCTTGCTCAGGATTTCTGCCGCCGTTTGCGCGGTTTCCGCGTCAGCGTGGTGCAGCAGCGGGGCGATCAATGGCACGGCCTGCACATCATGCCAGGCGCCCAGTGTGCGCAAGGCGGCGCGGCAAACCGGCTGTGCCGTATCGTTAAGCGCGGCGCGCACCGGAACCGCGGCACGCGGATCAACCAGATGGCCCAATGCCAGCAGCACCTGTTCGCGCACGCCAGCGTCGCGATCCCGAATCGCAATGAGCAGCGTCGGCAACGCGACGTTCCCCGTCGTGGCGTCGATGACCTGTGCCAGCGCTTTTGCAGCTTGCAGGCGAACTGCCGGTGAAGCATCGCCTATCGCACGGCATAACGGATCGATCAGGCGCGCTTTCTCCGCAGCAGGCAACGTGGCCAACGGCACCGTGGCGAGGGTATTGAGCGTCTCTTGGCGCATGGCCTGATCCGCATCCGCCAGATGTGCTAACAACAACGGCAAGATATGCAGATCACGCGTACCGGCCAACGCACGCAAGGCAGTCAGCCGAATTTCCGGCACGGTATCCGTCAGCGCGGCGGCCAACACGGTGCGCACCTTCACCGATGTCCCGCGTTGCCCTAGCGCTTGGATCGCCTGCGCCCGCATCACCGGTGCGGAATCCTTCGCCGCCGTCAGTAACCAGGCAAGCGGTTGCCGGTCAATGATCCGGGCCAATGCCCGGTCGACCTGTGCACGTGCTTCCTCATCCGCCGAACTCCGCCCGGCGAGCAGGGGAGCGATGGCGCGCGGATCGTGTATTTTCTCGAGCGCGTCATACGCGACCTGGCGCAAAGTCGACTCGTCGTCCTTCGCCAGCGTGAGAAGCGGCAGCACCGCGCGTGGATCAGCCTGGTTCCCCGCAGCTTCACCGGCGGCGGCGCGCACCCCCGCATCCGAATCGGTCAATGCCGCCAGCACTACCGGTACGACGCGCGAATCTTTGATCGACCCTAGCGCATGCAACGCGGCAAGGCGCACCTCGACCGGTTGTTTTCTCTCCACCAGGGATGACAAGGGTTTAATCGCCGGCCCGCCGACCTGGACAAGGGCACGAATCAGCGGGGTGATCGTACCGGATTTCGCAGCGTCAGGAAGATCGGCGATGAGCGCGGTGATTGCACGAGGGTCCGTCGAATGCCCCAGACCCACCAGCGCTTGCTCACGCACCTCAGGAAAAGGATCGTGCTGCGCGGTGAGCAACACCTCGGTGGCCCGCGGATCGCCGGTGGTCGCCAGCGCGGCCACGGCTTCCCGGCGCACTTCCATCGTTTCATCACCCGCCGCGTTGAGTAACGTGGCCATGCGACGTCCCGCCTGGTCCGCGGTTAACTGCCCCAACGCACGGATCGCCGCCGCGCGAATGCGCATATCCGGTTCCCCTGCGGCCAGACAGAGGCGTGGCACAGCCGGGGCATAGCGCAGCATGCCCAGCGCCATGGCGGCCGTCGTGCATACCTCGGGATCGCTATCCTGCAGCAGCGGCAGCACGGCAGCCCCGTTGTCCGCATGCCCGAGTCGCCCGCAAGTTGCCGCCCCCGCCGCACGCACCGCGGGAGTGAGATGATGCAGCGCCGCCAGGGCCGGCATTAATCCACGTGGGTCACCGAGATTACCCAACGCCCGCACCGCCGCGGAGAGCACCGTAGGATCAGCGTCAACGGCGATCTCGAGAAGTGGCGCGACCGCGCGATCGTCGTTCAGCGTGCCCAGCGCTTCCGCTGCCGCCGCACGCACCGGCGCCGCCGCATCCTTCAGCGCAGCGCAGAGCACTGCGACTGCACGTGCATCGCTCTGCGCCAGTGCATGCGTGATAGCTGTCCGCGCCGGAGTGTCTTTTTCACCAGGCAGCGCCGCTATCAGTGCCGGAATCGCCCGCGCGTCACGCAGCACATCCAATTGATGCGCGGCGTCTTCGCGCACGCGAGGGTTGCCGTCGCCTAAGCGCGCCAACAAGATCGGCACTTGATCACCGGGCCGTACAACTGCCGGCGGTGGTTGTGCGATGTTAAACTCCGGTTGCGCGATTCCCGCTGATAACCAGCACCCGACACAACATCCCAGCACGAACAATATTATACTCTGGCGCATCTCCGGTTCCCATCCGCGTTGCATTACGCATTATTAGATCGTACGCCCGCATAAAGGTTTCCGTAGCGGAATTAGCACCGTAAACATGCATCATACGCCTGCCATACCACCCGGCGGTCAACCGCCGGGCTACGAAACGCGCGCCTTGTTAATTCGACGTAACGTCGAAAAACTGTAAGGGATCACATCCCCAGTTCATCATGGGGCAGCGGAATGGTATACAGCGATGAGCGCCGGGTTGTCCCGACGCTCATCGTGTTCTTCCGCGAATTTTCTCGCGGCTATCTGCTCTCTACCACACCTTTTTCCAGAGCTAACGTGACAGTGGGTGCATCGCTAACTTCGGAAGGGCCAAAGTATTGGATAGGACCGGGGAACAGGTAGGCGTCGTTGACGGCCCAGGCATCGCGATTCGCGATGAAAAACCGAAACGGCTCGCCGTCCAGATCCACCAGCGCTTTTTTAATGACCGGCGTCAATTTAGCTTTCCGCATCTCCATATTGAGCATCATCGTCACCGGCGTGCCGCCGGCTACCCAGGCATCACAATGCTGAGTAAGGTTCTGCACATTCGCGGTGTACCCGGTGATTCCGGCGCGAATGAGTTGCGCGGCAGTAGCGCCCAGCGAGTAGCAGTAATCCGCATCGAAGTTAGAGGGGTAGGCACAACGGCCTTCGTAACCGAAGAAGTGCCCCAGCGGGTTGAAGTTTACGTTCTTCGCCTTGCCGTGGCTCTTCAGCAACTTGAGTTTATCCGCCACCAGGTCCATCAACAGGCGCTCCGTTTCTACCTGGGAGAGCGGCACGTTGCCGTGGCTGTCGCGTCGCAGAAGGACTTCCTGAATTTCCACCGGTAACGAAGTATAGACGCGTGCGCTATGATCGGTGAGTTGTTGACTCAGATACTGTTCGCGTTCCGCGTGATCGGGCAGCCCATGGATATAGGCTTCGTCGTTGCCCAGGATCGTGCTCAATTCTTCGATCATTGCCTTGATGTCGGAGATGAATTCCGGCAGGCCTTCCGGTACCAGCAGGATGCCATAATTTTTGCCGGCGTCCGCTCGCGCGACGATGATATCGACAATACCGTCGACTACTTCGTTGAGCGTCGTGCCTTTTGCCTGGATTTCTTCCGAGATCAGGCTGATATTTGGTTGGGTCTGCAACGCGCATTCCAGCGCCACATGGCTGGCCGCACGCCCCATCAGGCGAATAAAGTGCCAGTATTTGACCGCGGACTGTGCGTCGCGGCAGATATTGCCGATGAGTTCGGCGTAGGTGCGCGCGGCGGTGTCGAAACCGAAGGACGCTTCAATTTGCTCATTCTTCATATCGCCGTCGATGGTCTTCGGTACACCGATAATGCGGGTGCGGCTCCCCTGGGCTTTCAAATACTCGGCGAGTACCGCCGCGTTAGTGTTCGAATCGTCACCGCCGATGATGACCAGGCCATCCAGATTCATCTGCGCGAAATTCGTCACGCAGGCCTCCAAATGTGCGGGTTTTTCAATTTTATCGCGGCCACTCATGATCATGTCAAAACCGCCGGTGTTGCGGTAGGCATCGATGAGTCCGCGCGTCAATTCGGTATAGTTCCCCGCGATCACGCCGCCGGGGCCTTTCAGGAAACCGTAGAGCACGGTGGCGGGATTGGCGGCCTGCAAGGCATCAAAAAGCCCGGCAATCACGTTATGCCCACCGGGAGCTTGCCCACCGGAGAGTACCACGCCGACCTTCAGTGGAGTGGAAGCCAGGTTGCTCTCCCCCTCCACCAGTTTCACTTCAGGTTGTCCGTAGGTCTGGGGGAACAAGTGTTGAATCTGCTCCTGGTCCGTCGCCGGAGCGGTGGCGGATCCAAATTCGATCCGAATATTTTCCGCGCGCAGTGCCTTTGGCAACTTCGGCAAATATGCGGCGCGCGCGTGCTGTAACGCGGAAATCGTTGATTTCATTACGCTGACCTTTCCTGCAAGTGACGCGGAGTGACCCCGCGGAGTTGATGGGAGAACGGTGTTATTATAATCGAAATTGCCGTGAACGCCAAGCCGTATTCGTACCCGCGTGTCGTGGACGGGTTGCGCATCGTGGAAAGCTGTTATCTCGCATTAGCCCTGATTATTCATGATCGAATTGACTGCCGGGCTGACTGAGGCGTTATTCGAAATGTTATAAATAATGCAGGTTAGTCATAAATGCCTGAATGATGCTTCGGATATGGTGCCACTGTTTTACCTGTCTAATATTATTAGCGTGGTATCCAGGATCGGACACAATATGTCCTATCCCCCTTCCGCGGCTGCCAGGCGACGTGCGAAGTCCAGGGCCTCCGCGTGGGTGACTATCTGGCCGTCGAGGCGGGCGATGCGCAAGGCGCGCATGATGCGTGCGTAGACCGGACCACGTGGGATGTTCAATTCATGCAGATCGGCGCCAGTAATGAGCAACGGCAGGTGGCGAGTATGTGCCAGGAACTCGCGCACGCGTCCCCATACGCGTTCCTCGTCGGAGAGCGCTAACACCACGAGGGTCAGCGGGATGGACAAGGGGTAGAGCAGCGCATCCAACTGGCTGTAGGCCAACTCCGCGGATTGTGCCACCACGGGCGCCAGCGCGGCCACTTCCGGCGCGCGCACCGCCTGCTCGCTGATGCGCCGCGGCAAGTGCAGGCGCGCGCAGAGCCGGGAGGCGCCGGCCGCGGACAGGTTGGCAAACGCTAACAGCAGGCGCTGATACGCCGGATCAATGAGATGCGCGGCCACCGCGGGTTCTCCGGCGGCCCAGGCCAGCGCATCTTCCAGCCGTGCATATTCCGGCGCCGGTCCGGGCAGGCGCCAGGTCGGTTCCAGCACCGGAAGGATACCCAATTCATCCAACCGCCGCAAACCGATCTCCGGAAAAGGTCGCGCGAAGAGTTGCAGAAGTTCCTCACGAATACGCGGTCCGGACACGCGGTCGAGTACTTCCAGGGTGATGGCATGACGCGCCAGGTCCTCCGTGCGTTCATCGAGGTGAAATCCGAATCGCGCTTCAAAACGCACCCCGCGCAACATGCGCGTCGGGTCTTCCACGAAACTCAAGTTATGCAACACGCGGATCGCACCTTCCGCCAGGTCGCGACTGCCGCCGAAGGGATCGAGCAAGCGACCGGGGTCATCGCCATTGAGCTGCATGGCCAGCGCGTTCATGGTAAAGTCGCGTCGATACAGATCCTCGCGCACCGAACTGTGTTCAGCGGTGGGCAGCGCGGCGGGGTAGGAGTAGAATTCCGTGCGCGCGGTAGCGAAATCCACTGTCAGGCCCGCGGACAGTTCGACCTTGCCGGTGTGAAATTTCGGATGACTTACTACGTGACCACCCAGTTGACGTCCCACCTCCTCGGCCAGCGTGATGCCCTCCCCTTCCACCAGCACATCCAGATCGATGGTGGGCAATCCGAGTAGCAGGTCGCGCACCGCGCCACCGACCAGAAAGACGGTTAGTCCCAATTCGGCGGCGATTGCCCCGATACGCAGAAGCAGCGCGCGGTGCTCCAGCGGCACGCGCTGGAGAAAGACCTTCCACAGATTGCGCGGCGTTCCCGATCCGCGGTACAGCGTATGGGGTGTGGTCGCACGCTCGCCGTGCAAGGCGCGCAGGACGTCGCTGCGGGTGACAATGCCCACCAGACGTCCGTCGTCCAACACCGGCAGACGCCCGACGTTGTGCTCAATCATCACGCGCTCGATCTCCGGCAGCGGCGCTTCGGGTGTGATAGTCACCACCGTCCGTCCCAGGTAGCCGCGTACCGGCGCGTGCCCGAACCCATGGTGACGGGCGCGGTCGACGTCGCGCCGTGAAACAATCCCCAGCACCCGGCCGGCGTCGGTCACCGTCAATTCCCCGTGACCGTAGCGGAGCATCAAACGTTCTGCGTCGTCCAGGGTGATGTCGGGGGAAATGGTGCGCACCGGATAAGACATCAGGGTGGCAGCTGTCACACGCGGCTGCACTGTGCGCGCGAGGACATCGAGGAGTTCGGTTTTCACCGCGTCGCGGATACGGTGGTGAATACTCGCTGATGCCGCCCGGTCGTGCCCGCCTCCACCAAAGTGCCGCGCCACGGCGCCGGCATTCACGGCCTCAACCGCGCTGCGTGCGACCAGCAGCAGCGCCTCGTCGAGGGTGAACAGGGCGAAGATGGCATCGCTATTCTCCACCTCGCGTAGTTTATGGACCAGCAGCGACAGTTCATTGGCTGACCCGGTGGCGTCCGCGGTGGCGATGAGAATTTGCAGGCCGTGAATCCGGTGAATTTCCGCCCCGGCGAGCAGTTGGTTGAAGATGGCGCGTTGCCCTTCGGTAAGGGCGCGATTGATAAAGCGTGCCACGATATCCAGATTCGCCCCCTGGCGCAGCAACCAGGCCACCGCTTCCGCGTCCTCCGGGGTGGTGGCACTGAAGGTCAGGCTGCCGGTATCCTCATAGATGCCCAACGCCAGCACAGTGGCGCGCAACGGGTCTATGGAGATATCGCGCTGACGTACCTGGGTCAGCAGCAGTGTGGTGTTGGCGCCATATGGTTCCAGATATATTTCATCGGCAGGGATGGTCGTTTCATGGGATTCGTGGTGGTCAAAGAGAATAGTGTGGACCCCAGGCTTTCCCACCAGCGCGGCAAAACGGCCCAACCGTTTGGCGTGTTGTGTTTCCACCACAATCAGACGCTCTATCCGCTCCAGCGGGATATCCTGCGGCGGTATCAGATCGAGGACATCGCGATGCAGGGTGAGAAATTCCCGCACATTGCGATCCGCCCCGCCGGGCAACGACATCACTGCCCCGGGATAGAGCAACTGTGCTGCCACCATGCTCGCCAACGCATCGAAATCCGCATTTGTATGGGAAACTATGACATCCACAGGTGTAGTGTAGCAGAGACCGGTAGCACGATCAAATACCTTGATTCTTTGATCATCTTGACATTTAGCTAAGGCAAGGGTTATGCTCAACATATTCATGATGTTCATGAGTGATGCGGCTCGCGCGGTACTGGAGTGGCACGATGGATCATTACCAGGAGCTGAAAGAGCGAGTGGCCCGGTTAGTCCAACAGGAGCAGTGGTTGGAAGCGCTGGGGGTGCTCGAAGAGCTGACGCAGGCGTTGCCGGAAAATCATGTCCTCGCCTATAACCGCGCGCTGGTGCACTGGCGATTGGGCGACCTGGAATCCGCGGAGCATTGGCTGCAAGAGGCCTTGCACTTAGCCCCCACCTACGCACCGGGTTTAGCGGTGCAACAGCAACTCCTCACCGCGCTGCAAACCTGGTATATGAATCAGGTCACCACCTACTTTGCCGCGGAAAACTGGGACAACGCCCACCGTATGCTGACGAAAATCGTCGCGCGCTGGCCGGACCAGGCCAATTATCAATACCATCTGGCACTCGTTGAGCATCGACGCGGCAACCACGCGGCAGCTCGCCAACGACTGCAGGGTATTCTCGCGCGATATCCCAATCACCAACAGGTCATTTCAATTCTGGCCGAAGTGAACAACGCCTTGCAACAGCAGGCCCGCGCGGAAGATGTCGGCAACGCAGCCCCGGCGTTCCTCTCTACGGATGACCCCTCATTTGCCGACGAGGACGTCGATCGTGCCGACGACGCGCCTAGCCCACAGATGAGTTCAAACGAAGCACAATTGGCGCGCTCGATCGCCGACGCCGTGGCCGCCGGTCAGGTCGCCCATGTTCGCGAGTTACTCGCCGAATATCCGATCTTTGTCCAATGGCGGGATATGGCGCACGGCGGCAAAAGCCTGCTGCATTTCGCGGCGGAAGCGGAGGCTGACGCGCAGGAAGAAATTATTCCCTTGCTACTGGACTATGGCGCCGATGCCAACGCCGTGACGGATGACGGGATGTCGGTGCTGCAATGCCCTTCCCTGACCTCGACCAGTCTGCGCCTGCTGTTGAAAGCCGGCGCCCATGCCCACAGCCGCAACGCCTACCTCTCGCCCCTGATGACCGCGACCGTCTACCTGCCGGACACCGTCGATCGCGCCTGGTGGGATGGATTACGCAAAGTGCGCCTACTGGTAGAGATGGGCGCGGACTGCTCGCACGATCCGTTGCTGGCCGCGCTCTGTTTCCAGGCCCACCTATTGCTGGAAGAGCCGAAAGCCTATGCGGCCGTCATCGAACTCATTACCTGGTTGCTGGGCAAGGGATGCGACCCCTCATTGCCGGACGCGAAAGACGGTGGGACGCCGTTGCATCGTGCCGTGGAGTATGCGCTGCCAGACCTTGCGCGCCTTTTTCTCGAGCACCATGCGGAGGTTAATGCCCAGAATCAACTCGGGCAAACACCCTTGCACCTGGCCGCCGGGGGTCTGCGTTCCGGTGAAGTGACCCTGGTCATTCATTCTCGCGCGCAGGGGGCGGACGATGTCGGCTTGACCACGCTGCTGTTGAACCATGGGGCGGACCCCACTATCGCCGATCATGCGGGAAACACTCCGCTTGATGTGGCGCAACGCGACGAAGTGCGGAGGTTGTTACAGCCCGTCAGTGCGATGCCGGTCACAGCGGATTCCGGGGCATTGTTCACTGCGGTACTGCATGGCGATCTGGACGCCGCGGAACAAATATTGGCCCTGGCCCCGGATTTAATCGACGCGGAAGATGCCAATGGCGACACCGCCTTACACCTGTGTGCTTCGGCGGCGCAAGAGGAAGGTGCGACCTTCCTCCTCAACCACGGAGCCAATCCTGAAGCGGCGGGGAATGAGTATCACCGTACCCCGCTGCACCTGGCAGTGCAGCACGGTCACAGTACGCTGGTCGCGTTACTCGTCGCACACGGCGCCCAAATAGAGGCGCGGGACAACCACGGCAATACGCCGTTGCATGTGGCGGCGTTCAGCCATCGCCAGGGAAGCACTCCGGAAATCGTCCGCCAATTACTTGACCTGGGCGCGGACGTAAACGCCCTATCCACACACGGCAAAACACCGTTAATGCACGCCATCACGCAGAATCAATGGCACGAGGTAGTTGAAATCCTGATCGCGCATGGCGCGGATGTGAACATCGGCGAAACCTCCCTTGACATGACTGCATTGCACTTTGCCGCGGAGGAAAACAACCCGGAGATTATCCGCCTGTTAGTTGCCGCGGGCGCGGAAATCGAAGCCGCGGAACGCGACGCTGGATGGACAAGTCTGACGCTGGCCGCGCGGAGCAACGCGGCCGACAGCCTGACCGCGTTGCTGGAGCTTGGCGCCAACACGGAGGCACGGGATCTGCTCGGATGCACGCCGCTCCACTGGGCGGTGAATGCCGGCCGTGTGGAAGCCACACGCCTGTTGCTGCACGCCGGGGCGGACGTCAACGCGCTCAATCATGCCGGACAGACTCCGGTCCACCTGATCTTTTTCGCGGAGGAACATCGTCACGCGCTGTTGACCATCCTGCTGGACCGCGCGCCGGATCTGTCGCTGACCGACACGGAACATGGCCGTACGGCACTGCACGAAGCCGCATTCCAGGGTGATACCGACGCCATTACCGCGCTGGCAGCCGCGGGCGCGGATGTCGATGCTCCCACACTCGGTGGTGAGATGCCCGGAGCCCGCCCACTCCACCTGGCCGCCGGGCAAGGCCATGATGCCGCGGTTACACTGTTGGTCAAAGATTTGGGCGCCGATCTTAATGCGTTGAGCGATACCGGCTACCTCCCCGCGCAATTGGCGCAGGAAAATGGCCACGATACTACCACGCAATTGCTCGAGGCGCTCTTTGAGGAGCGCTAGCTGTAGCATTATTCATGAACGCATGGGTAATACTACAGTTAGCGGGCTAGCAACCCGTGGATACAGTATCGGTGTGCGATGATGCCAAGATTTTCGACCATTCCAGTATGCTCAAGTGCAACGATGAATTTCGCGCACGAAGCCGGTTAGCCTGATTACCGCTTTACAGCCTCCCCATCCGCCCGGTACACTGAGGGCGTGTTCGCACTTATCCTCCCCGATCTCGGTGACGCCGCGGTTGATCAATTATATACCTACCTCATTCCCCCGCACCTTGCCGACCAGGTAGTGGTGGGCGGCCGGGTATTGGCGCCTTTGGGCGCCCGCCAGGTGGGGGGGTATGTGCTGGGGCTCCTCCCGGAGGCGAATATTCCCGCGGAAAAGGTGCGGGCGCTACTGGCGGTGAAGTCGGCGCACGCGGCATTCACCGCGGAGCAAGCCGCACTGACGCGCTGGCTGGCGGAGCGGTATCTGTGTCCCATTTCTGAGGCGTTGCGCCCCTGTCTGGCCGAGGTCGGAGGCGCGTCCGCACGACGTCGTTGGCAGAGCACGGAGGCGGCCGCCGTCACTACGCTACTCCCCGACCCCACCCTTTCCGCGGTACTCGCCTTCATTCGCGCCACCCCGGGCGCCAGCAGTGGGCAGGTGCGCGCGCGCTTTGGGGAAGACGGGATGACAGCTCTGGAGGCGCTTCGCCGTGATGGGTTAATCCGCCCGCAAGGAGCAGTAGGGATGAAAGCGCGAACCGTGGTCGCGCTGGTGCCAACCCTCGACATCCCCGCCTTGCGCCAAACCGCCGACGCGCTACCCGCGCGTGCTGCAAAGCAAGCGGTGCTGCTGCGGTGGGCCGCCGACGCGCTGGCCGCGGAGGCGTGGCCGGTGATGAGTACCCCTGAGGTGGCGCGCCGCTCCGGCGTGAGCGACGCGGTGGTACGCACCGGTGTGGACAAAGGCTGGTTGCGCCAGGAGACCGTTTCCCTTCGCCGCAATCCCTGGGAGCAGGTGCTGGGACGCAAGCCGATACCTCCCGCACTCACCGCCGTGCAACTCGCGGCAGTTTCGGCAATTACCACTGCGATTATGGCCCGGGACGCGCGCAGTTTTCTCCTCTTTGGCGTCACCGGCAGCGGCAAAACCGAAGTCTTTTTACATGCCATTGAGGTGGTGCTAGCGCAGGGACGGCAGGTCATTGTGCTGGTACCGGAGATCTCCCTCACCGCGCAGGCGATGGCATTGTATCACGGTCGCTTTCCCGGACAGGTGGCGGTGTTGCACAGCCACCTATCGCCGGGTGAACGCTTTGATGAGTGGCAGCGCATCGCCGCCGGCGAAGCGCGCGTCGTACTCGGGGCACGTTCAGCGCTCTTCGCCCCCTGTCCCAACCTGGGATTGATCGTTATCGACGAGGAACACGAATCATCGTATAAACAGGAAAGCAGTCCGCGGTACCACGCCAAACCGGTGGCATTGCAGCGCGGGCGTTTGTGCGGCGCCCCGGTGGTACTGGCGTCTGCCACCCCCAGCCTGGAATCGATGCGCGAGGCGGAATTGGGGCAACACACACTGTTGCGCCTGCCGGAACGCATTGAATCGCGCCCGTTGCCGATCGTGAAACTGGTGGACCTGCGCCGCATGACCTCACGCGCGCGCATCCTTTCTGCCCCCTTGCGCGACGCGATTACCCTTCGCCTTGCCGCACATCAGCAAACGATTCTGTTTCTCAATCGCCGCGGCTACGCGCACACTTTGCTCTGTCGTTCGTGCGGTCACCAGGAAAGTTGTCCACAATGCGCGGTACCGTTGACCTTTCATAAAATCGCCGGATTGTTGCGTTGTCACCACTGCGATTATCAACAAGCTGCACTCACCGACTGTCCGCGCTGTCATGGAACGCGTATTGCTTTCCGCGGGGTGGGCACCGAGCATCTGGAGGCGGAAGTACAGGAGTTGTGGCCGGAGGCGCGCCTGGGCCGGCTCGATCGTGACACCACCACGCATAAAGGCGCGCACCGGGAAATTCTTGATCGCTTCGGACGTGAGGAAACGGATATCCTCATCGGTACGCAGATGGTCGCCAAGGGATTCGACTTTCCCAAAGTGACGCTGGTCGGGGTCATTGCTGCGGATACTTCGCTGGGCATTCCCGACTTTCGAGCCCCGGAACGTACCTTCCAACTATTGACCCAGGTGGCGGGACGCGCCGGACGCAGCGAATGGCCGGGAGAGGTGATCGTACAAACCTTTCAACCCGAACATTACGCCATTCTGTGCGCTATGGAGCACGATTACGAGCGCTTCTACCGCACCGAGTTACTGCGCCGGGGCGACCCGCAAGCCTGCTGGCCACCGTTGAGCGGGTTGATTAACGTGCTGGTGAACGGGGAAGTGGAAGACGAGGTGCGCGCGACGGCATTGGCGTTGTCGCGCCGGGCGCGCGAGTTAGGTGCGGAACGACTCGCACTGCCCGCGATGGCGGAGACGCAGGCGTTGCCCGGTCTACTGGAGTTCTTGCGCGACGGCATCCCCGCCGCACCGGAGGAGGATCCGCTGGGCGCCGTCGCATTGCTTGATCGCGAAATTCCCGCCGGCATCACGGTCAACGATGCCGTCCCCTGCCCCCTCTCCCGCCTGCGCGGGCGTTATCGCTACCATGTGGAGTTGCGCGGTCAGGATCGCACCGCCCTGCACCGTTTGGCCCGCGCGCTGCAGGACATGACCCCGCCAAAGGGGGTGCATGTGGTGATCGACGTGGATCCGATTACGCTGGCCTGATTCTTTGCACCCAGGAGTGCCGGTATGAGTGTTGAACGCGCGCGTCATGCCTTACGAGGCGAAGCTACCGATACCATTCCGATCTTCGGAGCGCCGGAGCATGCGGAGTTTCTACGGTTTGTCACGGGAATGGACCCCTATACACACACGCAAGAGGCTATTTGCCAGGCAATCCGCGTGTGGGATATCGATCTGATTCTCGGCCTGCCGGAGACGGTGGCCACGCCAAATCATGACCATATGTATGGGTTCCAACCGACGGAATGGCGGCATGAGGGGTCAACGCGACACGACATCTTTGCCTACGATCCCGCGCGTGACCGGGGTGATCTGGCAAGCCTCGCAGTGCCGGAAATTATGCACCAGGTGCAAACTCGTCTGGATAAGGAACGGGCGCTGGTAGGCGACACGGCACTCCCCATGGGTTTCACCTTCACCACGTGCATCCACTACGCCGCGGAAGACCTGGACTGGTTGGAATTCCTGATGGCGTGCGTGGCGGACGAAACGCGTATTGACGATCTGCTCGATCGTTTCCAGGCTGCCAGCACCAAAATACTCCGTGCCCACGCGCAAACTGACCTGGAAGTAATGTTCACCCACGATGACATCGCCATGAACATCGGGGTGGTGCAAAGCCCGCGCTGGCTGCGTCGTCACCTTTTCCCCCGGTATCGCGCGATCCTGCAACCGATGCGCGACCGCGGCGTGCCGGTGCTTTTCGCCACGGACGGCAACTTCCTGGAAGTCGCTTCTGATCTGGTAGATGCCGGCGCCGGTGGCTTTTTTCTGGATACCCCGTGTATCGGATTGGCAGCGTTAGTGGCCGCGGTGGGTCCTGATCTGGTGTTCTTCACCGGTCCGGCTCCGAGTACGATGCAACTTGGTTCCCCACAACAGATTCGCGCGGAGATCAGTGCTATGGCCGACATAGCCCGTGACTTGCCGCGCTTCTTCTTTCACATGCCCGGCGGCTTTACCCACAACACCCCGGTCGCGAATGTCGTCGCCTTCTATGAGGCGTGCCGTGAATATGGACGGCGCTAGCCCGCTTTATTTGCGAAGCGAAAAAAGCTACGGCGAACAGCCCGCTGCTGTTTAGAAGGTGATGACGGTGCCGACATTTCCGACCACCCTCCTGGCGTCGATACGGGAAAGACGACGCCTCATCATTCCCTGCCTTGACGCCCCCCCTGCCGTCTGGTAGCATGCGCAACGAGGTGTGGAGATGAGCACAGAGTATCGTTGGGAATTTCCGTTGCCGCGTACGCATACCGGCATGCTGCAGGGGAATGCCGTGCTGGGCACGATGATCTGGGGCGACGGCGGCGTGCTGCGCGTGACGATCGGACGGGCAGATTTTTGGGATCATCGCGGCGGTTTGCAGTGGCACGCTCAGATGTCCTACGCCGGCATTAGCGATTGCCTGGAACGCGGCGACCAGACCACGCTGGCAACGATCTTTTCCAACGCCGACCGGCCGGCCGGAGAACCGGAATGGCCGAGTGTGTTGCCCATCGGACGGCTGGAATTGGACTTCGGACCGAAGGCCTGCCTGACCACCGGCTCGTTGAACCTGGCGACTGGCGAGGCCCTGGTCACCCTTACGGTCGGCGACGCCGAATATACAGTCCGCCTGGCGTTGGATATGACCCATTCCGTGCTGGCTATCGCCCTGCCCGCAGGATTGCCGACCCCGGAGATACGCCTGGTCACCGCCTGGCACTACGTAGGTGACTACTTGCAGAGCATCAGCTTCACCCCTCCCACGCCTTTCCACGATGCCGCGTTGACCGGATGGACCCAGGCCCGCCCTGCCGACCCCCCATTGTGCGTGGGATATCGCCAACACGACCGGGAAGTGACTCTGACCACCGGTTATGGCGCGGATGCCGCGGCAGCACATGCAGCGGTCATCGCCCACCTGAACGCGGCCGGCGATTACACCGCGATACAGGCGCGCAACCAGCAGTGGTGGAACGACTACTGGGCGGAAACCCCCACGGTGTCGATCCCCAACCCGCGGTTGCAATTTCTCTACGACTATGGCATGTATAAATTTGCCGGACTCACTAACCCCGCCGGTGTCCCGGCCACGTTACAAGGGCCATGGATCGAAGAGTACCAGATGCCTCCATGGTCCAGCGATTACCACTTCAATATCAACGTACAGATGTGCTACTGGCCCGCCTACCATGGCAATAAGCTGGCGCACCTGCGCCCACTCTTCGCATTGGTCGCGTCCTGGACGGAAACGCTGCGCCATAACGCGCAGGTCTTTCTCGGTCTGGAGGACGGGCGCATGTTGCCGCACGCGGTGGACGACCGCGGAATGACCATCGGTGGGTTCTGGGCCGGTTCCCTGGACCATGGGTGTACCGCGTGGGTGGCACAGATGATGTTCCGCTACTACCGCTACACCCTGGACACTGCTTTCCTGCGCGAGACCGCCTATCCCTTCATGGTCGGCGCCATGCGCGTCTACGCAGGTATGTTAGAACGCGTCGGCGACGACTACCTGCTCCCGGTGAGCGTTTCGCCGGAATACCGCTCCAAGGCGCAGGAGTTCTGGGGGCGTAATGCCAGCTTCCAACTCGCCTGCCTGCATCGCCTGTGCGAGGATTTGCTGGATGCCGCCGCCGTGTTGCAGGAGGCGCCTGATCCACAATGGCACGACATCCTCGCGCATGCACCGAAGGCGTGTCTGGTTGGCGCGCCGGGGCAGGAGTGCATTGCCATCTGGGACGGCACCCCGCTGGAGGAAAGCCATCGTCACCACTCCCACCTGGCCGGCATCACCCCCTTCGACATCTTCGATCGGGAGGACGCGAATTGGCAAACCACCATCGCACGGAGCCTGGACGCCTGGATCTATCACGGTACGGGATTGTGGTCGGGGTGGTGCGTGCCGTGGGCTGCCATGCTGCACAGTCGCTATGGGCAAGGCGGCGCCAGCGAGTTGTTGCTGGAAGCGTGGGAGCGCGTCTTCACCAATGTGGGCCATGGCACCCTGCATGATGCGGATATCCCCGGATTTACGCTCTTCGGACAGGGGTATGCCGATCGGCATGCCTTCGCCGGGCGCAATGAAGTGATGCAGATCGAGGCCGGCATGGCAGCGACGGCGGCAATTCAGGAGATGCTGCTGCATAACCGCCGCGGCGTCACCCACGTCTTTCCGGCCTTGCCGGAGCGCTGGCGCACCGTGAGCTTCTCCGGCATGCGCACCGACGGCGCTTTTCTGGTAAGCGCCGTTCGGGAGGCCGGACGAACAGTGCGTATTACCGTGCTCAGCCCTGCCGGCGGTGTACTGCGCCTAGCCAACCCGTGGGGCGACGCGGTGCTAGTAACGCGCCAGGATGTTGTGTGCATACTGCATGGCGCGGTATTGGAAATCGATACCACGCCCGGCGAGACATTGTTGTTGACTGCCGCTGCGGTATGTTGAGCGATACGGCTTGACAATCCATCCTGATCTGGTAAAATACTGGAGACGGGCGGGAGTAGCTCAGCTGGTAGAGCGTCAGCTTCCCAAGCTGAATGTCGCGGGTTCGAATCCCGTCTCCCGCTCCATCCGAGGCGACGTGGCCGAGTGGTTAGGCTCGGGTCTGCAAAACCCGCCACAGCGGTTCGATTCCGCTCGTCGCCTCCATTTTTTCCTCTGCGACCCCATCCCCCTGGATCGGGATATCCTGTATACCAATGTGCCAGTCATGAACGCGCCGCCTTCGTCCGTGTGATCCCGTCAACCTTCGGGCCGGAGTGCACCGGGTGGCAGGGAATAGGTCTCCCGTGATGATTGATATACACACCCATATTTTACCCGGTGTCGATGATGGCGCCGCGGATCTGGCGGAATCGCTGGCGATGGCGCGGTTAGCCGTGGAACACGGCACTACCGTACTCTTCGCCACCCCCCATGTGAGCGACCGTCCGGAACTGGCACGCGTCGGGCAGATTGCTGGGTTAGTTGCGGAGCTGCAGGCGGCGCTGGCGCGCGAAGAAATTCCCCTCTGCATCGAACCCGGCGCCGAGGTGTATCCGCTGGAAAACCTGCTGGCGGAAGTGGACAAGGGGCTGCCGCTGACGCTGGGGCAGCGCGGGCGATACCTGCTGCTGGATTCCCCATTTGGTTCGTTGCCCATGGGACTGTCGCAAACGGTCTTTTTGCTGCAGACGCGCGGCATCACCCCTATTTTGGCGCATCCCGAGCGTGTGATGCCGATACAACAGAATCCGCAAGTGCTGGAAGAAATGGTGCAACGCGGGGTATTGCTGCAGATCAACGCGACAAGTGTGCTGGGACGCCACGGCGAGACAGCACAAGAGACCGCCTTCCTGTTGCTGCGACAGCGCTGGGTACATTTCCTCGCTTCCGACGCCCACTCCATCAGGGGACGTCGCCCCACCCTGGATGCCGCCGCCCAGGAATTGCGCGCCCAGTTCGGCGACGAGGTAACGACGTCGCTTACCCTGCACAACGGCGAACGCCTCCTTCGTGACGAAGAAGTGCCCAGCGACCCTCTCCCCTACACCCCACCGCCGCGCCTTAAAAAAAGCTGGTTTACGCGGTTGCTGCACGGAAATTAGCCCGCATGATTCCTAACCCGGATTATTCATGGACGAATTGACAGTCGGCTAAGGCTCGGAATTCCGTGGCTGGTGAATCCGCTGGGATGCGGCATCGCGAGATGCGGGTGGCGGACTGCGGAGTCCACGCTATCTATTCTTCCCGCAGCAGCAAAAACACACCCAATAACCCGAATGCGGCGTCGGGGGACCAGGCGGCGAGGATCGGTTGCAGGTTATTGGTTTCTGCCAATGCCTGCGCCCATTGCTGCGAAACGAGAAAACAGAACGCCACAACGACGGAGAGTAATAACCCGACATACCCGCCGTTGCGCCCAAAATGGACGGAAAGGGGAATGGCGATGAGCACGGCAACCAGCGCGGAGAGTGGCGCGGCGAAGCGGCGCTGCACGTAAAAAGTCAGCAAATCGGGGTTGAGCGACATGCCGTTTGACAGGCCTACCCCGGTGCCGCGCACTCCATGCTCCAACTGTTGCAGTTCACTCAACGTCAATTCATCCGAGGTGGAGGGTTGATCAGAGAGATAATTCAGCATATCCTGTTTTAAATTCAGGATCCCTTCATCACCCTCAATGAGTTTGGTCGTCTCCCCTTTTTCATTGAACTCATACACGCGCGGCTTCACCCCGGTGACCGGGTCGGAACTCACTTTCCAGACGCCGTTGTGGTTGACCGCGATGGGGATCAGCATCATGGAGGAGAGGTAGCCGCGTTCCATATTGAAGATCTTCACCCCGTGCAGGGTATTCGTTTGCTGATCGACGGTATGCACGTAGATGTAATTGTTCGCATCGGCTTTGAACATTTCGTCCTGCCGCACCACCGCGCTGGGCGTGCCCCAGATGAGTTTGGCGGTCAACCGTTCCGCCAGATGAGTGCAGCGGGGTATGACGCGTTCCTGCAGGAAGAACATGCTCACCACCACCAGCGCGGCGAGCACGATGTACGGAACCACCAGCCGCGTCAAGCGCACACCGGCCATCCGCAACGCCAGCAGTTCCCGATCACGCTCCAGTCGGTTGAGCGCCAGCGCCGTCCCCAGCAACAGCGCGCCGGGCACCGCGAGCATCAGCACACTGGGTGTACGATAGGCGAGCACCAGCAGCACATCATGGACCGGGGATCCCTGCACCATCATTTTGATCAGGGAATATAATACATTCCCCACCAGCAGAAAGAGCAGCAGCACCACGCCCACCAGCGCCGGCACCAGCATTTCAGCCACAAAATATCGATCAATACGTCGCATGGGTGTGGAAATACTCTTCTCTCGCGCGGGAAAAGGTCATCGACGATCCCGCGGGATGCATGAACCCATGCATCCCGTCTGACTATGCATGACTATTCGCCGTCGTGTCCGTAGTCTCCTGTTGCCGGAATGCCGCTCCGAGGAAAGAAAGCGCGGTGTGGTGCTACTATGCGGCGCGGTATTGCGCGGTCATTGACGACGGGATTTGATCATAGCCCGCTGTATTCGCGAAGCGAATACAGCTTCGGCTGGCTGTCGCATAATTCATGTGCCCATGAATTATGCGGGATAGAGGAGTTTTCGCACACGGTGTACAGACGGCGATTCGGGGTACTGCCGTTTGGTCACACCGTCACTATTCCCGTACATCCAGCCCGAACAGCGCCGAGAAATCGTCCTTCGTCAGTACGCGAGACAACTCGGGAGAGGCAACGTCTATCAGGTTGGCGAACTGGTCGGTTTTTCGGCGCAGCAGTTCGTCGATACGTTGTTCGATGGAGTCGAGCATGAGGTAACGGTAGACGTTGACGGACCGCGTCTGCCCGATGCGGTGGGCGCGGTCTTCCGCCTGTTGCTCGACAGCCGGGTTCCACCAGCGGTCAAAGTGGAAGACATAGGAAGCCTGTTGGAGATTCAAGCCCTGCCCACCGGCACGCAGCGAGAGGATGAGCACCGCGTGATCGCCGTGCCGGAATTGTTCGATGAGCATTCGACGAGCATCCAAACTCAACTCGCCGGTGAAGACTAAGGGATTGAAGCGCTGCAATCCAGCGGCTATGCGGCGCGCTCCACTTTTATCGCCGGTGTATTGCGTGAATACCAACGCGCGATGTCCGTCGGCAACTAACTCATCCAGACGACGGCGCAGATCTTCCAGTTTGGCGGAGACTCCCTCCGGAGAAAAGTTGCACAGGCGCTTCAGGTGCGTGATAAGGGCGAGGATATGCTCGATACGCACTTCGCCATGCTCCCGTAGCGCGATAATCCCTTCCTGCTCAGCGCGATCATAGGCGCGACGTTGCGCGGGTGGCATGATTATCGGGAGATCGGTGACGATCTTCGGCGGCAAATCCCGCAGCACGTCGATTTTCCTCCGGCGCAGCAAGTGCTCATTTAACAGCGCGCGTAACAGTGGCCCTTCGTCGGGCACCGGTCTCCCGGTGACAAATTCCAGAATGGAGGCCGTGTCATCCGGGCGATTTTCCATCGGGGTGCCTGTCAACGCCCATGCGCGCTGTCGCGGCAACCGTTTGCAGATCCGTGCCACTTCCGACGCGCGGTTTTTAATACGTTGCGCTTCGTCCAGCACCACTACGCCCCATTCTTCGGCGCGCGGACCGCGTAGGGCATGAGTCCCGTCCTCGCGCAGCGTTTCGTAGGTGGTGAGCGTAATATGCGCCCGGTATTGCCACAATCGCCGGCGCTCATCAGCCTGACCATGCAGGGTCAACACGCGCAAATCCGGCGCCCAGCGCGCAATCTCCTGTTGCCATTGCACCAGCAAACTGGCCGGCGCAACGATGAGCACGCGTTCCAGTTCCCGCCGATAGAGTAGAATGCGCAGGGCGGCAATCACCTGAATCGTTTTTCCCAACCCCATCTCATCGCCAAGCAGCAGATGCTCCGAGTGCAGTAAGGTGCGAATACCGGTTAATTGGTAGGGAAAGAAGGCGCCCGGCCACTGCAACGGACCGTGGAAGCGCAGCAGGGTCTCCGGCGGCGGTTGCAATGTCACGAATAGCCGTCGTGCCAGCGCCTCCCGCTGGGAACGCAGCAGACTCATCGCTTCCGAGATACCCGCTGATGTGCCGGAAATCTCCTTGCTGTTCGCGTCCTCCGCGACGAACGATGGCGGGGGATTGAGTAGCCGTTGCAGATCCACTGTCCGCGCATGCCATAACTTCACATAGCCCACTTGATGTCGCGGGGCATCGGTGATGTACATCGGATGCAAAGAGTGGGCGACAACTGGCAAGGTATATGCCATGAGATGGGCTGTCGGCTCCTCCGCACGAATCGCCGGGGGGAGATAGCGCAACGTGGCCGGCGGATCATCGCTATAAGTGGCAAACGCCGGCCACTTCACGCTCACGGTGTCCCCCACAAGTCGCCGTAGACTTCGCGGATTCCCTGCTGCGCCCGCGCAAAAGGCTCCAGGGTAAGGCCGCGTTCGACCAGGCGCGCGAATAACTCGGCGACGTGGCCTTCAGGAACGCGCGGCGTCCAGAAAAGCTGGACATCCTGGCATTCACCGTTTTCGTCAACTGTTTCTATCGTTTCCTGTGCTTCACTACGCACATAACCGGCCAGCGTTGCTGTTGTGGACAAACGCAGCACGGGAATCGGCAAGGTAAAACCACTGGCGCTGAAGATATGCGGCCCAACGGTGTCAGCCCGGCAAATGAGGAGGGAAGGCGAAACCGTCACCGCATCAAAAAGCGTGATGGCCAAACGGCGGATAGCGGCCTGCTCGCGGTCGAGAGTGCGCCAGAGCGTGGGGTGCTGTAATTCCAGACGATTGTAGGCGAATTCCAACGGTTCACCGCGCGCATTAATAATGAACAGCGCGCCGTAACGATGATCGTCGTCGGGGAGCGCCGGCGCGATGTGCAAAAAGGCGGCTGTGCCCAGGTGCGCGATCTCATCGGTATCATGAAAGGCTATGGGCACGGCGCATCCTCACAGCACGATCCGCGGCGCATCATTCTCCGCTTCGCTCACCTGCAAGTCGGTGTCTTCTTCATAGGAAGGCGTCAGCGTCTCCACAACGAGTTCGGCATCGACATCATAGAGCCGACGCAAATCCCACGCATTGATCCACGAACGCACATATTGACGCATGCCGGTGCTGGCGGCATATTCGCGCACGGAGGCCATATCCGGCGGAGACCACTGATACGCCTCAGCGTACAGCCTACAGACGCGTTGATAAATATCATCTACCTGTTTCTGCGTGGGTTGGCGTAGCGACACGCCACGGCTTTTGATGGCCGCCATGCCGATACTTGCGGCTTCGGCGTGTTCTTCATCTTTCGTCCCCTGCAGCTTGGCGGGCACCATCTCCAGGTCGTTCTTCCGCCCGTAGAGCACCTGCCCGGTATAGTCGCGGGTGATGGTAAATACCGTGGCTAAGCCGGGAATATTGACGCCCTTCACCAAACCGAGTAGTTGGGCGAAGTGAGAATAGGCGCGTCCGCGCTGGCGCACGCTATACTTGGAAATCATCTCCGTTTCATCGAAGAGTATCACCCACCCGGAATAACCGGCGGCGTGGAAAAAGCGCGTGAGGAAGGCGAAGCGCTGCTGGATCGCTCCGCGTATGGGAGCGCCGACGCTGTAATGGTGCAGTTCACCAATCTCGCGTAGCGCCGCCCGCAAATCGCTGACCAGCATCGGACTACCAGTCCACTCGGCGATCACCTTTTCGCGTATGTAATCGGACGGGTCGTTGGCAAATAGGCGCAGTGTCGCCGCGAAGCGCGGGTCCATCCCCGGTGTCTGTTGCAACCAGTCGGAGAGTTGCCCGAAGCGCGCGGCGCCGCCGATATCATAGTCGTGGGCAATCTCCTCCAGTGCCGGGCCGACTTTGCCGGGAATGACGGCGGCGTCCACGCAAGCGCGAAAGACTTTCGAGAGCGCGGAGAGCGGCGTCTCCTTATTCAACACGACGGTAGAACAGACGAAATGATTCTCCAGCGCCAGATGACGGAAGTATTCTAACCAGTGGGATTTCCCGGTACCGAAGTCGCCTTCCAACAGCAGCCCCTGCGGTTGTCTCCCTTCTGCCAGCCCGTGCTCAGCTTCCGCCATCAGCGTCTGAAATTTCTCATCGAGGCTAGGTTGATCGGGTGGGAGCAGGCGCACGACATCCCGGTTGGGCACCCCGGCACGCAAGGCTTCTATTGCGCGACGGCGGTCGATGGTTTCACGATTCATGCGACGACTCCTTCGGACGCTGATTCCCCGAGTCGCACCATCACATTCAACGGGTTTGCCCGGCGCCTATCGTGAACTTCGTCAATGATGCGCAGTTTCAACGCTGTGTAATTATCGACATTCCGGCGTGGGTTGTTCGTGTCGAGTAAGCCGCCGCCGGTAAACGCCACCAGCAGGAAGTGCGTCATCTCGTCGGTTTCATCTATACATTGACGCAGCACTTCATACGTATCCAGCACCGCGGCGCGCGAATAACGCACCTGTAGTTGATATGATACATCATTCTCAATCACCGAAGTCAGGTCAAGGGTCAACACGAATCCGTGATAGCCCACTATGCGCGACCAGGCGGCCAGCGAGGCCAGCAACAAACGCGCATTATGTCGGCCAATCCGCTGGTGAATCTGCATGCGTTTCAGCGCGCTCAAGTTGCAGCGTTCACCGATGAGCCACTGCTTCACCATATCAGCGTCGGTGGAGGAGACATTCTGCGGGTTAATACGCCATAAGCAGAGCATCGCCATCGCGGTGCGGAATTCTTTACCCAGACGGTAATCGCAGAGGATGCCGTTCGTGATCAGTCGGTTGATGTCGCCATAGAGCAGCGATACACTCCGCCCATTTGCGCGAGCGATGGCGTCCATCTCGGATAACGGCTGCTCGGGTTCCACCAGGATGCCGCACGCAGGAAGCGCGACGCGCAACCAGCGTTCCGCCATGCCGTCCCAATCGACCTGCCGCGCCACCGCGTGAAATAACTGGTGGACCATATGCACTTTCGTCTGTGCGGCATCAACATGAGCGGTAAGATAGCCCTCGGCAGCCTCGCGCACCGCGGGCGCCACGGCATCGCGCAGTTCTGGAGGCGCGACAGCAATCTTTACCGCCGCCCCGCCATCAACAATAAACTCCGCCAGGTATTCGTCATGTAGGCGTGTGACCCATTCGGTCAGTGTGATGCTCATAGTGCTCCCGCAGTGAATTTAATGGCCGCAAACTCTTTTTCATACCCATCGCGTGTGACGAATTTCAAAATCTTCGCGCTGCGTTCCCGACTGACGGTACTGGCCGTCAGATCCATGTGGAACCCCTTCTTCGTTTCGTTGAGACCACTGAGGTCGAGGAAGTAGATGTCGCGGGTAAAGTCGAGGATCGTGTAGTCCTTATCCACCCCGGGCAGCAGCGTCAAAACCTGATAGATCTGCGTCAACGGGATATCGATATAGGCATCCAAACGGCGTTTCGCCCGTGCGAACTCATAGGCCTCAAATAACGCTTCAATGAAGCGGTCAGGACGAGACTTCGGCTCGCGGCTTTGTATCTTCTTCAACTGGGCCGCCAACACTTCCGGGCGAATGTTCGGCTCTAAACGTTTCTCAATGCGTATCGCGGACAACTCCGGTTCCAATTGCAACAAGACGGGGTAGCAGAAAATAATCCCGTCGCGCACCGACATATTAACTCCCGCGCGTTCCGCCGCCGCCTGCAACTCCGGAATAAACGCCCCCTCGGGAGTCAGATAGGCCGCCGCATCAAAGGTCAATGGCGCGATGGTCTCCGCGCACTGCCGCGCCGTTTCCTGCGCGCTGCGCGCCTGCGACCGCAGTTTTTCAATATCGCGCACATTACCGTTCACCACCGCCTTGTGCAGGCGTTGCACCGCGGAAACGACCTTCTTCGACTGCTCCAACCACCCCGCCATCTCTTTGGCGTACGCATCCAATAAATCGCTATAACTCACGGTTAAGTCCTTATGTGCTGTCATGCACAACGCCAACGTACATCGCTCAGATTACCCGACATGTCAGCGTCTATGCCTTAAGCGTTTTCGCTGTGAATGGGACGATTCCTGCCTTATTTAGTGCGGTAAAGCGAAAGATTTACTTTGCGACTGGTGACCGATTATCCGAGGTTCTCATCACACGCCGCCTGCTCTGGCGGCTTTTTCTTTGCAGGTTTTTCGAATTGTTTCCGGTAGCATTCCTCGATAAATACCGGCAGCGGCGCTTTCCACGGTTCCTGCTTGTGATTGGCAATCTTCCCCAGCTTGGCAGGATTCATCCCCAGGGCTTTTGCCATACGCACGTGCTCATACGATAAGCGATAGCGTTTCCGCGCTTCCTCCCACTTAGCGTCTTTCGCGGCTGATGACATCCCTGATTACTCCCTCAATTGCTGGCGCAATTCGATTTCTTCGCGGGCATGTCTCTCTCCCACAACACGGGATCTGCTGCGCCGACGTGTCGTTTCCCGCGTAGTATACCTGTTGCGTACTATGACTGTCGACAACGGATGGGGCACGAAATATGGGAGTAATGGTTTGTCAAAAATTGTGCTCCGTCCCCTATTTTTGATTATGTCGTTATTCGATTTCGACTGGAGTACTTTGAGGCAATCACTCGGGTTCTTTAGTCGTGCCCTGCGCCATCTCTTTCGTGCACACTATGCACTCATCCTGAAGAATGCCATCCTGCGCAGCCAATTGGCGATCTACCAGCAGCAAGTGCTCACCGGCAAACGTCTAAAACCCCTACCGACGCCGGTATTTGGGATGGTATGGTCCGGGTTAGCAAAGTGCTGGCCCGATTGGCACTCAGCGCTTCTAGTCATCAAACCGGAATCCGTGATCTGCTGGCATAGACAAGTGTTCTGCTGATTCTGGGCCCGGAAATCATAACCACAAGGTCGTCAGCAAACGGAATCCTCGAGGAAGGCAGAAGAAGATGACCGCATAAAACAACGTCTGTCCCCAATAACCACGCGTAAAAATCTGTAGCGCCTATTCCATGGTCGTCTTTGTCAGAGTCATGAGTAATCCCATGTCCATCAGTTGGAGCATCAGGTCAATCACCAGTTCACTGGTATAGGGTGATCCGCGCCACTCAAAGCCGTGTTGACGCTCGAGCCAGGGATCGGCAATCGCTTCGGTCATTGCGCCACGATACGGGCCTTCAGTCACCTGTACGAAGAAGTTCAATTGTATCACCCGATCGCGAAGCTCAGCGAACAGCGGATCACGTGTCAACGCAAAAAGTCGGTCCAGGCACTGGATTTTGCGGTTGCCATAACAGTAGACGGAATATTGATTGAAGTGCTGCTGTTCACTGTGGGCGCACTGGGTTGGCGCGTGTACCCAACTTAATTGTTTTGGGCACCAATGCAACAGCCCGTAGTAGACATTGGCCACAGCGCGCTGCAGGCATTGCTGTTCGCCAGACTCCGTATACCGGTTGAGCCAATACTCAACGACAGCATAGATGCTGTCTTGCTCATAGTCGCCTGGTGGCAGATCCGGGTGCATGCCGGTATACCAGAAGCGCCCTTCGACATGGTGCTGAAGGAAACGTTCCAGATCGCCGGCCATGTTAGTGAATCGGGCATCACCAGTGAGACGAGCGATCATGGGCATAGCCACCAGCGCGCGCCCACAGACGGTGGAAATAGATTTCCGGCCCGTGGTTATGTCGACTACCTGCGGCAATCCACCATCGGTATTCTGCTGAGCGAGCACCCACTCGAGCGCAGCCAGCGCGGCCTGGTACCAATCTTGCCGATCAGTGTCCTCGTGTTGCCGAACCAGTTCCCAGGTCTGCAGGATGTACCGGGCCATCCACACATTGATATCCACTTTATAACCATTGTGGTCCCAGTCCCAACTGCAGAATCCCTCAGCAATCGCGCCTGCGGGCCTGGCCTGTGGCTCGAAATACCAACTCGTATGCAACACGCCGGACGTTTGTTGCCCCTGCAAGGCGAAATCAATCTGCTCAAAGGCGCGATCACGCCAGACACGATCACCGGTGAGCAGAAAGAGCCGGTATTCGTAATAGGCGATATAGGGATTGTTGCCGACATACACGAATGGCGTGCCGCGATGATGCTCGTACCCGATGCCTGCGCGATAGTTCGACATCGCACGCCGACCGTGCAGTGCCAGCGCGAAGGCTTCATCGGGCGTGCGCACCTGCAGCGTGCCGTCCACCTGATACGCATTCGCCACAATCCAATCTCGCATGATGGCCGAGATGCCCCGGGCAAATTCGCCGGCGTCGCTGACGAACAGCTGCAGGGGCAGACAATACGCGATGTCCGGTGACAGCATACCACCACCGGCGCGGAACTGTGGCGCAGTCTTCTGGTTCTCGAAAAAAAAGCCGGTCGCCCCCGTCCATGTCGTCGGGTTCAAGTAATCCGACCGGCTGTCAATGGTAAATAGTATCATCATCGAGAGATCGGGACGGTACACCAGGACGCCGGGCACACCACAGTATGTCATGGGATTGAGCTCCGCTACGTCGCTATTACCAGCCCAGGGATAACTTTGTATCCGCCAGTCATGGGCAAACTTCTCGTGGTAGGCCAAACCGACTTCCCAGCCGTGCAATGGTTGGTTGACCGACCATGATGGAGTCAGTTGCAGTATGGCACGCGTCGCATCCAGCGCAATATCAACGCGGAAACGCAATGTGACCCCATCAACCTCGGCGATGCCGGACACGGACACCGCATATTCGCTGAGAGTTGTGAGGCTGTCCCCCGCGAACCACCGCACGTCACCATTCTCGATATGGCGCAGGAATACCACCCCTGGTGTGCCGGTCGGCTCTACCGTGAGGCCATGCAGCGCGAGCGTGCCGAATGCCCATCCGAGCGCTGTCGCCTCCAGGCTAAGGCTCAGCCCGGCATCATTCTGTAGAGTATACGTCTGCATCGTTGTCTCCAATTCAGCGTGTGAGAATGCGACATACCCTGACTTGCGCCTACCGGATTATGATAGCCGCACCGGTGACCTGCTGGTCGTCCAGCGCGCACTCGGTCATCGCAACATCGCCACCACGGAAATCTACACGCACCTGGTGGACGGCGTCTTGGAAGCGGCGCTGGAGCGGTTGTAAAATATCAAAACTGTGCAACAAATGGTGTACAGTGTGGTATACTATCCCTGGAGGCAACCATCATGAGTGCCACACATACGCGAACTGAGCGGCTTGATTGCCGCATTGCGCCGTCGCAGAAGCGGTTGATAGAACGCGCCGCGGAAAAATTAGGCTTACGCCTGACAGATTTTGTCGTCAGCACCCTGGCGATGGCGGCCCAGGAAGTGGTGCGTGAAGACGAACCGATTCGCCTCTCGCGAACGGATTGGGATCGCTTCGTAGCCTCCCTTGAGGAGGATCGCCCGGTGAGCCCGCGCCTCGCCACGGCCATGGCACACTTCAATGAGGGCACATTCGAAGGTGGCAGGTACCGCGAGTGATTATCGAACGCCTCGACCCATCGCTCCATGACCGGGACGGTTTCGATTGTGGCGAGTCGTCCTTGAATCAATTTCTAAAAACCTACGCGAACCAATTCCACGAACGGGGCCTCGGCGTGACCTGGGTGGCCATCGAGGAGGCAGCGCCCCGGCGCATCATTGGTTACTACACGCTCTCGATGAGTGCGGTCATGCCCGATGAACTCGAAAACCGGTGCATACGCCTGCCGCGCATTCCGGTGGTGCTGTTGGGACGGTTGGCCATCGACCAGCAGACCCAGGGGCGTGGCCTTGGCACCAAACTGCTCATGCATGCCCTGTTTGCCGCGCTGCAATTGTCCACCCAGATCGGCGCCCATGCGGTGGTGGTCGACCCCCTCGATGCGCGCGCGGCAGCCTTTTTCCGGCTGTTTGATTTCCATCCGATGCTCGGTGCGCCTGAACGGATGTATCTGGAAATAAAACATATTCAGAAAACCGTCGGTCCCGTACCTGCCATCGTTCCTGCTACGCCACACATCCCTGCGCTGGAGTAATCACGACAGGTCAGCGATCTATTTCGGGGAGAGACTACGAATTACTGCATCATTCCTATTTGTCTTCCGTCTTATTCGCTTTCCGCCCACGTTTTCCGGGTGTCACGGCCCGTCCGAGCATCGATTCCAGATGGGTAAGAAACGCCGGTGCTCCCATGGGGCGGCCGGTGTGCGTGCGCTGGCGCAGCATCTCGATCGCGACGGGATCTTCTTCACGTAACCAGGCCG
>Ga0118677_10000364_pt1 | contig 100168 bp, 76 predicted proteins | sample AliMusrvi5mmetaG_FD_86154 | JGI IMG/M metagenome (GOLD analysis project Ga0118677, IMG submission 86154) | reverse complement strand
TGACATAAATTATCGGGTCATAAGGATCTGTTTTGTCTGAAAGATCAATTTCAGGTTTTGTAATATGATACATAGAATAAGGATTTCCGGCTGCTTCAACTCGCGCTTCATTTTTGTTCAATACATCATAAGGACGCGCAGCTACCTGCTCAACTTTGTCAACAACCGGTCTGATTCCTTTAAAAGGTCTAACTATTGCCATTTTTGAAATTTATTTGATTAAAAAAATTAATAAAAAAGAGAGTTGAAAATTTTAACTATTCAAAATCGAATATTTAAGAACTTTCAACTCTCGACTATTTTGTTTTAGTTTACTTTAAATGTTGTGTCGCCTGTTTTTAAAAATTTAACAATTTGTTTAGCAGCGGCTACGCCTGCATTATTATTGGCTTCTGAAGTTTGTGCGCCCATTTTTTTAGGTGTAAAGAAAAATCTATCTTTAAACTTTTCAGCAATTTCAGCTGCACAATCTGGAGCTACATCTGAAACATATTTAAAATCGGGACGTTCAGCAAACACTTTCAACAAACCAACTTCGTCAATCACTTCTTTTCTTGCAGTATTTACAAGAGTTGCGCCTTTTGGCATCTTTGATAATAATTCAAAGTTGATTGATTTTTTTGTTTTTTCAGTTGCCGGAATATTAATTGAAACATATTGACATGAACTGTAAAGTTTTTCAACACTATCAACCACTTCAACATCTTTGAAATCTTCTTTGTTAAGGAATGGATCAAAAGCAATCACTTTCATTCCAAATCCTTTTGCAATTGTTGAAATAGCTTTGCCAACATAGCCGTAAGCATGAATGCCAAGCGTTTTGCCTTTTAATTCAGAACCTGATTTACCATTGAAACAACCGCGTGCAATATAAACCATCATGCCTATAGCAAGCTCTGCTACTGCATTTGAGTTTTGTCCGGGTGTATTCATAGCAACTACATTTTTAGCTGTACATGCTGCCAAATCAAGATTGTCATAACCTGCACCTGCACGAACAACAATCTTTAAATTCTTTCCAGCTTCAACAACATCTTTTGAAACAATATCACTGCGAACAATCATTGCATCAACGTCAGCGACTGCATTGATCAAGTCTGCAGGACTTGTATATCCTTCGAGCAAAGCAAGCTCAAAGCCGGCTTCATCAAGCACTTTTTTAATGCCGTCCACGGCACTTTTAGCGAAAGGTTTATCTGTTGCTACTAATATTTTTGCCATAGTTTTAAAATTTAAAAAATTAATAATTTATTTAATTTAATAAAATCTCAAGTATTTATCAGAAGTTGTTTTTACTTTTAACTTTCTACTTGAAACTTTTAACTAATTTTTAATGTTGTTTTTCAAATTCCTGCATAGCTGCAACGAGCGCTTTTACGCTATCCACAGGCAATGCGTTGTAAAGTGATGCTCTGAAACCACCAACAGAACGGTGACCTTTCAAGCCAACCATGCCTTTACCTTTAGTAAATTCAAGGAATTCAGCTTCAAATTCTTTATATTCATCATTCATAACAAAACAAACACTCATACGTGAACGGTCTTCTTTTTCAACTGTTCCTTTGAATAATTTATTTCTGTCAATTTCATCATACAACATCTGTGATTTTGAAATATTCACTTTTTCCATAGCAGCAATACCGCCATTATTCTTCAGCCATTTCAACGTTTGTGTTGATGCAAAAATAGCAATACAAGGAGGTGTGTTATATAAAGATGCATTTTCAATATGTGTTTTATAATTTAACATTGTTGGAATTGGACGTTGAGCAATTTTATTCAAAAATTCATCGTTAATAATTACCAATGTAACACCGGCTGGTCCTAAATTTTTCTGAGCGCCAGCATAGATTAATGCATATTTTGAAACATCAATCGGACGACTGAAAATATCTGACGACATATCAGCAATCAATGGTACGTTGACATCAAGGTCTTTCAATATTTCAGAACCATAAATTGTATTGTTTGTTGTAATATGGAAATAATCTGCATCTGCAGGAACTGTGAAATTTTTAGGTATATAAGTAAAATTTTTATCTTTTGAAGAAGCTACTTTCACTACTTCGCCAAACTGCATCAATTCAGCTTCTTTGCATGATTTTGAAGCCCATGAACCGGTAATCAGATAAGCAGCTTTTTTCACATGAAAGTTAAAAGGAATCATTGCAAATTGAAGACTTGCTCCACCCTGCATGAATACTACAGAATATCCTGCCGGCACATTCAATAACTCTTTAACCAATTGAGCAGCTTCGTTATTAACTGCATCATATTCTTTGCTTCTATGTGATATTTCCATAATCGACATTCCGCTGTTGGCAAAATCCATAACAGCTTTTGCAGTAGTTTCTAATGTGAATTCAGGTAATACTGATGGACCTGCATTAAAATTATGTTTTCTCATAGTTTTATGTTTTAATAATTAATAAATATTATTGTTAAATAAATTAAGTGCAATTTAAATATATTTTTTTGTAAAACCAAGTATCAACGAGCATTCTGAATGGTGGTTGAAATCCTGGAACTTCAAATGAAGTATTCTTCAATGAAAAAGTTGGCCTCGCATCTCAGTGCGAGGAGGCGGAAGAGGAAGAAGTGCTGATATAGTGTAAATATCTCTTCATAAATAATGTTACTGCAAATATTATAAAATATTTTACAAATTGTATCTAAAAAATTATTTTTTTTTCAACAATATAAAAAAATTATTTTTTCGGAACAATTCCCATTTCTGGTTTTCGCTTTTTTATTTTCGTTGGTTGATTTCTTGCATCAATATCTTTTATAAAATTCCATTTGCCTTTGTCAAAAATAAATGCATCAAAAATATTTGTTGCGGGAACATAATAACAATAGACTCCTTCAAGATTCTGTGATAGCGGAATCAAGCGATCAAAAACGATCATCCACAATTTTTGATTATTTAAAGATTTATTTTGCTGCTGATATTTCAAAGACATAGTTGAATTTTTAGCATATTCAAATAAAATTCTTTTCATTTTTTTCTTTTTATTATACCCTTGAAAAATATCAGCGCCAAATAATATTTTCCCATCTTCTGAAATTGTTAAAACATCAATAATTTTTTTATTTGATAATTGATTATTACTATTCCACCCGAGCAAAGTATAATATGTTTTATCTTTCGTTTTCTCCTGAATCAACTTATAATAGATGGCTCCATACCAATGAAACCGGTCAAGGTCAGCAATATCAGCATGTGCAATACTATCCGTTCGATCATATAATCTAAACACGAGTGTATCAATAAATTTTTTCGGATTAAGCTGAACAAATCCAAAATGCTTGCAAGAGCCATCTGACGCAGTAAGTTGCCAGGTGATTATCCTACAAAGGTTGTCAGGAGAGCGTTGCAAAGAAATTGTTTTGAGAAAATCAAAAGGATAATTGAAGGAATTTTTCGTTTCTAAAACTGTTTCAAAATATTTCAATAATATATTATTTGCATTTTCTTTTTCAACATAATCCTTACTAAGACTGATAATCAAGCTCAAACTTGTCAATGAATCTTCATATTTTCTTAACATTTTTTCATCTTGACTATAACCTTTGTTAATATTCATCAGCAGAAACAAACAAATACTTAAAAAAATTCCAATAATTCTTTTCATAAACAAAAAAATATTTATCCGATATTTGCCGAATAATTTCAACCGATAGGTTTTAATGCAAATATAAAAATAAACAGAATGATTTCAGATGATATAAAAGCTTTTGTTAAACTCGGAGAATTTCTACAGGATGATTCGTCTGAAGTATATAAAACCATTGTAGATGAAGCCAATCAAAGCAATGGATGGTTCACGCCTGAAAACATTAAAAATGCTTTGCAAGCGCTTTCAAAAAACTTAACAGAAAAAAAAATAAATCAATGGTTGAAAAAATACAAATCATCCATTGAACAAAAAAAATCATCATATACAGTTGGCGTAATCATGGCTGGAAACCTTCCATTGGTTGGGTTTCATGATTTTATGAGTGTGCTTTTATCAGGAAATAAATTTCTCGGAAAACTTTCTTCTCAGGATAATAAACTGTTACCGGCACTTTCAAAAATCCTGATTGAATTTGAACCTTCTTTTTCTGAAAGAATAATTTTTGAAGAAAGTTTCTTGAAAAATTTCGATGCAATCATCGCAACAGGAAGCACAAATTCTTCCAGATATTTTGAATATTATTTTAGCAAATATCCTCATATCATTAGGAAAAGCAGGAATAGTGTGGCTGTATTGACAGGAAATGAGACACCAAATGATTTGAAAGAACTTGGCAAAGATATTTTTCAGTATTTCGGTTTAGGTTGCAGAAATATTTCAAAAATTTTTGTTCCTGAAGGTTATGATTTAACACAACTATTAGATGCTTTTAAAAGCTATAAAGAAATTGAATATCATTATAAATATTATAATAATTACGAATACAACAAAGCTGTATATCTTATAAATAATATTAAACATCTTGACAATGGATTTTTATTATTAAAAGAACAGAATGAAATTGCATCTCCTGTAGGCGTTGTCTATTATGAGCAATATAAAAAGATTGAAGATGCGATTCAATCTATCGAACTTCACAAAGAAAATATTCAATGCGTTGTGACTGATAAAAAAATATTTAAACATGCGGTTCCTTTCGGTTGCTCTCAATCACCTGAATTGCATGATTACGCTGATGGTATTGATACAATGGAATTCCTTTTAAATATCGAAAAAAAATAATTTTAAAAATATTCTTGAAATAATTTTCTATGGCAAAATATACTAAATGGATTGCAGGCGGCTTAGGTTGGGCGTTTCTCGGTCCAATTGGCGGAATACTTGGATATGTTTTCGGATCAATGCTGGAAAATATTCCACAGGAAAATGATTTACACACACACAGCGGGGACTTCAATGTTAGCTTATTAATTCTTGCTGCCTCTGTTATCAAGGCAGACAAGAAGATTCTCCAATCAGAACTTGATTATGTAAAATCATATTTTATCAGAGTTTTCGGACAAACCGCTGCTGCTCAATATATGCAATTGCTTGGAGATATTCTCAAACAAGATATTTCAGTTAGTGATGTTTGTTTGCAGATCAAACATTATATGGAATATGAATCTCGTTTGCAATTATTACATTTCTTGTTTGGCATTGCTGCATCCGATAATGATATTGATCCGAGAGAAATTGATGTTATCCAAACTATTGCTCAATTGCTTGATATATCTGTAAACGATTACGTTTCCATCAAAGCAATGTTTGTCAAAGACATTGACGGACCTTATAAAATCCTTGAAGTTTCGCTTGATGCCACAAATGATGAAGTTAAAAAAGCTTATCGAATGATGGCAATAAAATATCATCCAGATAAGGTAAGTCATCTTGGTGAAGACATTCAAAATTCAGCGAAAATAAAATTTCAACAATTGAATGAAGCTTACGAAAAAATTAAAAAACAAAGAGGGATAAAATAAAAAAAATTAATCATAAAATCTCCAACTAATTCCAAATCTCACCGAATAAAATTGTGACGAAAAGCTTGGGAATGGATAGCTTGGCACCTGATAATCATATTCATTTTGTTTAAAAAACATTGTATTAAAATGACCAAGAGTAAGAAAAAATGTAGCTCTTTTTAATTTAGCATTCAAAAAAATATTTGCACAAATATAATCTTTCAATTTCACTTTATTTTGAATATAGAAGCTGCTGATATCAGGCATATAAGCATCAGCATAATAACCTTTATTGTAAGTGACATCAGCGCCGACAACAAAATCAAGCACTTTAAATAATTTCATTGTAAAATAAAGTGATTGAAAACTCATAAATTGTGGCAATCTTAAAACTTCCGATCTGTCAACATCCTGATACACCAGCTTATTGTCAAAGCATACATGTCGTCCAAATTTAAAATTTTTATAGATGAATGCTGAAAATACATTCACCGCTTTACTGGATTGGCGGGGTGTACACAATGAATCAAAATAAACATACCCATTCAAATGAGTATAATTAACGCCGGTTTTCAAACTATTGTACTGATATTCAAAAGTGCCTTTTATAATATTCGTTTTATTAAAATTATTTTCCCATTTGAAATGATTGGAATAATAATTATTAAAAATAATTCCCTGTGCAGAATTTGATTGAGAAACAGAAATAACAAAACGATGAATGATTTCAGGCTTTTTAGACAATTTTAATAAAAGTTCAGCATCATTTTTATTATCATTATTATTATAATCGCCAAGCACATATTGCATATTTAATTTAAGAACTATACTTTTTCTAATGTCAGAACAAATGCCAATCGCAGGAATGAGTTGATTATAAATCTTTTTTCTAAATGTTGTAGAATCTGAAAAATTCGAATATGTTATGTATTGATGTTTAAGACTAAAATAAAAATTTACAAGATTTTTTTTAGTTGGTTGATACAGTTTTAATTCATTTTCAATTTTATAAAATTGAATGGAATCGTATGTCGGCAAAGTATCAAGATATATTTTTTTATAAAAATTTGTATCAGCATTAACATCGCTATAAACCTTGGAGTATCTCATGTATTCAAAGGTGTGAGATAATCTCCAACTGTTTATTTTTTGTTTATTTGAAGTATCATTTTTATTTATTTTTCTAAAAAAATTTAAATATTGTGTAATCTGAAATCCTGATTCTTTAAAACGATTGAATGAATTCTGCATATTAAAATCTTCTTCAAGTGCGCTTCCAGCCTTTAATCCACCGTTTTCATTAATTTTATTTTTATTATGAATGTAATCAGCAAGAATACCATATTTATTATTGGATGTTTTATATTGAAGAGTAAGATAAAAATTACTAATATTTGTTCCTTGATTTGGGAAGAACCCTTTTGAATTTATCAAATTGTAATTTAATCCGACAATAATATTCTTCGATAGTCTATGTGTGTGGATCACTCTAAAAAGCTGCTCTTTTGCACTACCTGAAACATATTTTAATTCAGTATAAGGTCTAAAATGATCATAAAATTTAACATCCTCTTGACTATATAAAAATTCATCCATTGAATGAAGACCTAAATCAAAACCTAGTTCATTATCCATATTGAATAATAAATTTTTATAAGGTGTTCCAATATTTCCTAATGATGTAAAAAAGCTCATTTCATTATACAGTGGATGATATCTGTAAAAAGAACTAAAGGAAGTATCAACGGAAGAAAGAGAATCTATATCAGATAAATAATAATAGGAAATAGCATTTGAATCTTTAGGAATGATTTTATTACTAATATTTCCTGAATAACTTTTTAAGGAAAGGAAAATCGAAAGGATTAAAAGAAGTTTTTTCACTTTTATAAGTCTGTTTAAAAACAAAAGTAAACAGAAAACTGATATAAAAAAAAATCCTCCACGAGGGAGGATTATAAAAATTTGGCGACACATACTCTCCCACCTTTTAAGGGCAGTACCATCTGCGTTACCGGGCTTAACTTCTCTGTTCGAAATGGGAAGAGGTGAACACCGGCACTATAGTCGCCATAAAATCTTAACCTGCAAGCAGGCATGATAACTTATGACATATTAAATGAGAGAAAATATAAACAGTTAGGAGTTATAGACGTTCTAAAAAGTCTACAGGTAATTAGTACTGCTCGGCTTTGACATTGCTGTCTTTACACCTGCAGCCTATCAACGTCGTAATCTACAACGACCTTTAAAAGAAGTCTCATCTTGAGGTAAGTTTCGTGCTTAGATGCTTTCAGCACTTATCTCGTCCGAACGTAGCTACCCTGCGGTGCAGTTGGCACTACAACAGGTACACTAGAGGTTCGTCCAACTCGGTCCTCTCGTACTAGAGTCAGGTCCTCTCAAACTTCTAACGCCCACAACAGATAGGGACCGAACTGTCTCGCGACGTTCTGAACCCAGCTCGCGTGCCACTTTAATGGGCGAACAGCCCAACCCTTGGGACCTTCTCCAGCCCCAGGATGTGACGAGCCGACATCGAGGTGCCAAACCACTCCGTCGATATGAACTCTTGGGAGTGATCAGCCTGTTATCCCCGGAGTACCTTTTATCCTTTGAGCGATGGCCCTTCCATTCGGAACCACCGGATCACTATGTCCGTCTTTCGACCCTGCTCGACTTGTAAGTCTCACAGTCAAGCACCCTTATGCCATTGCACTCTACGCACGGTTACCAATCGTGCTGAGGGTACCTTTGAAAGCCTCCGTTACTCTTTTGGAGGCGACCACCCCAGTCAAACTACCCACCAAACAATGTCTCCCGATTTTGCGGGATTAGGCTCTAAACAAGTGAAGGGTGGTATTTCAACGTTGACTCCACGACCCCTAGCGAGGCCGCTTCAATGTCTCCCACCTATCCTACACATCACGTGTCCAAAGTCAATGTTAAGTTGTAGTGAAGGTTCACGGGGTCTTTCCGTCCCGTTGCGGGTAATCGGCATCTTCACCGATACTACAATTTCACCGAGCTCATGGTTGAGACAGCGCCCAGATCGTTACACCATTCGTGCAGGTCGGAATTTACCCGACAAGGAATTTCGCTACCTTAGGACCGTTATAGTTACGGCCGCCGTTTACTGGGGCTTCGATTTAAAGCTTCGTCTTGCGACTAACCTCACCTCTTAACCTTCCAGCACCGGGCAGGTGTCAGGCCATATACATCATCTTTCGATTTAGCATAGCCATGTGTTTTTGTTAAACAGTCGCCTGGGCCATTTCTCTGCGTCCCTGCCGAAGCAGGGAACCCTTTTTCCCGAAGTTACAGGGTTAGTTTGCCGAGTTCCTTAACCATGGATCACTCGATCACCTTTGGATACTCTCCTCGACTACCTGTGTCGGTTTGCGGTACGGATAACATATATCTGAAGCTTAGAGAGTTTTCTTGGAAGTCTGTTTAGGATCATTATCCGCTTGTCCGAAAACTCACGGTACTATCAAGTTTTAGCATATTTGGTGGATTTGCCTGCCAAATATATACCTACACTTTTCAACGTACTATTCCGTCAGTACGCAGATCTTTCACTACTCCGTAATCTCATCGCAATATATGTTAGTACAGGAATATTAACCTGTTTTCCATCGGTTTCTCCGTTCGGATACACCTTAGGACCCGACTGACCCTGATCCGATTAACGTTGATCAGGAAACCTTAGTCATCCGGTGTGCGGGTTTCCCACCCGCATTTCGTTACTTATGCCTACATTAGCTTTTCCAGACGCTCCAGCATACCTTACGGTACACCTTCAACGCAACTGGAATGCTCCCCTACCAACCACCTTACGGCGGTTCTATAGCTTCGGTAATATACTTTATGCCCGCTTATTATCCACGCCCGATCGCTCGACTAGTGAGCTGTTACGCACTCTTTAAATGAATGGCTGCTTCCAAGCCAACATCCTAGCTGTCAAAGCAATCAGACCTCGTTATATCCAACTTAGTATATATTTAGGGACCTTAGCTGATAGTCTGGGTTGTCCCCCTCTCGGACACGGACCTTAGCACCCGCGCCCTCACTCCCGATCATATGTTATAGCATTCGGAGTTTGTCAGGATTTGGTAGGCGGTGAAGCCCCCTAGTCCAATCAGTAGCTCTACCACTACAACACTCATATCGAGGCTGTTCCTAAAAACATTTCGGGGAGTACGAGCTATCTCTCAGTTTGATTAGCCTTTCACCCCTACTCACAACTCATCCAAAAACTTTTCAACGTTTACTGGTTCGGTCCTCCATCCCGTGTTACCGGAACTTCAACCTGGTCATGAGTAGATCACAAAGTTTCGCGTCTACCCCCTCTAACTATACGCCCTATTCAGACTTGCTTTCGCTTCGGCTTCATCCGTAATCGGATTTAACCTTGCTAGAGAGGAGTAACTCGTAGGCTCATTATGCAAAAGGCACGCAGTCAGCTACTTCTATAGATAAATCTATATTTTGGCCTCCTACCGCTTGTAAGCAAACGGGTTCAGGTACTATTTCACTCTTCTGTTCGAAGTGCTTTTCACCTTTCCCTCACGGTACTAGTTCACTATCGGTCTCTCAGTAGTATTTAGCCTTACCAGATGGTGCTGGTAGATTCCCACAGGATTTCACCGGTCCCGCGGTACTCAGGATACTGCTAGGTAACTATTTCGTTTTGTGTACAGGACTATCACCTTCTATGGTTAAACTTTCCAAAATATTCCACTACGAAATAATAGTCCACATTGCAGTCCTACAACCTTCAAATGGCCTTAACCATTCAAATTTGGGCTTTTCCCCTTTCGCTCGCCACTACTTAGGGAATCACTATTGTTTTCTATTCCTCCAGGTACTTAGATGTTTCAGTTCCCTGGGTTAGCGCCTTTCGGCATCTCGATTACTCGAGATGGGTTGCCCCATTCGGAAATCTCCGGATCAAAGGTTATTTGCACCTCCCCGAAGCTTATCGCAGCTTATCACGTCCTTCATCGCCACTGAGAGCCAAGGCATCCACCGTTTGCTCTTAGTAACTTTCTTATGAACAAATCAAATTTATAACTCTTAACTCTTTATATTTTCTCTCAATATGTCAAAGAACTTTATCCTTAATAATGGATCTTGTGGAGAATAAGGGAGTCGAACCCTTGACCCCTAGCTTGCAAAGCTAGTGCTCTGGCCAACTGAGCTAATTCCCCAAACGAATAACGATGTAGTCCCGAGCAGATTTGAACTGCTGACCCCTACATTATCAGTGTAGTGCTCTAACCAACTGAGCTACGGGACTATCAATATTTTCATATTAACTTCCTCCCAGCTTATGTAAAGGAAGACCACACCTAAAATCGTTTAGGATAAAAAAAAATGAAGTAGCACTATAAGCAATAAATGTCATACATAAATGTATAATAGTAAATCTCTCTAGAAAGGAGGTATTCCAGCCACACCTTCCGGTACGGCTACCTTGTTACGACTTAGCCCCAGTCATCGGTTTTACCTTGGGCAACGCCTTGCGGCAATCGACTTTAGGTACTCCCAACTCCCATGGCTTGACGGGCGGTGTGTACAAGGCCCGGGAACGTATTCACCGCGCCATTGCTGATGCGCGATTACTAGCGAATCCAGCTTCATGAAGTCGAGTTGCAGACTTCAATCCGAACTGAGACAAGTTTTCGAGATTAGCATCCTGTTACCAGGTAGCGACCCTCTGTACTTGCCATTGTAGCACGTGTGTAGCCCTGGACGTAAGGGCCGTGCTGATTTGACGTCATCCCCACCTTCCTCACTACTTGCGTAGGCAGTTTTCTTAGAGTCCCCGGCATTACCCGCTGGCAACTAAGAATAGGGGTTGCGCTCGTTAAGAGACTTAACTCAACACCTCACGGCACGAGCTGACGACAACCATGCAGCACCTCGTAAATTGCCCCGAAGGGAAGATACCTTTCGGCACCGGTCAAAATACGTTCAAGCCCAGGTAAGGTTCCTCGCGTATCATCGAATTAAACCACATGCTCCTCCGCTTGTGCGGGCCCCCGTCAATTCCTTTGAGTTTCATCCTTGCGAACGTACTCCCCAGGTGGATTACTTAACACTTTTGCTTGAACACTGACGATAATTCGCCAACATCTAGTAATCATCGTTTACGGCGTGGACTACCAGGGTATCTAATCCTGTTTGATCCCCACGCTTTCGTGCCTCAGCGTCAGTTACAGTTTAGTGAGCTGCCTTCGCGATCGGTGTTCTTTGTCATATCTATGCATTTCACCGCTACATGACAAATTCCACCCACTCCAACTGTACTCAAGAGAGATAGTATCAATGGCAATTATGCAGTTAAGCTGCAGGATTTCACCACTGACTTATCAATCCGCCTACGCACCCTTTAAACCCAATAAATCCGGATAACGCTTGGATCCTCCGTATTACCGCGGCTGCTGGCACGGAGTTAGCCGATCCTTATTCGCACGGTACCGTCAACCTCGGACACGTCCGAGGGATTCTTCCCGTAAAAAAGAAGTTTACAACCCATAAGGCTTTCTTCCTTCACGCGGCATGGCTGGTTCAGGCTTGCGCCCATTGACCAATATTCCCTACTGCTGCCTCCCGTAGGAGTCTGGTCCGTGTCTCAGTACCAGTGTGGGGGATCATCCTCTCAGACCCCCTAGACATCGTCGCCTTGGTGAGCCGTTACCTCACCAACTAGCTAATGTCACGCATGCCCATCTTAAACCACCGGAGTTTTAATTATCAAACTATGCAGTTCAATAATATTATGGGGTATTAATCCGAATTTCTTCGGGCTATCCCCCGGTTTAAGGAAGGTTACATACGCGTTACGCACCCGTTTGCCACTCGTCAGCATGTATTGCTACACCTGTTACCGTTCGACTTGCATGTATTAAGCCTGCCGCTAGCGTTCATCCTGAGCCAGGATCAAACTCTTCATTGTAAAAGTTGATCTTTATATGTCTCAAGGCTTACTATTCATCGAAATTGATTTTCGAGGACATTTTTTTGCTTTCTAGGCTACTTCAATATTTTCAAAGAACTTGTTTTCTCTTTTGTTTAACCCGTATTGTGTTAAACGGAGTGCAAAGATAGTACTTATTTTCTTTACTCCAAACATTTTCAAAAAAAAATTGCAATTATTTTTTTATTTTTTTTTCATTAGTCTATAATAGCCTGAAATAAAGGCTTTCAGGGATGAATCTTTTTTTTTATTTTTTTCATTTTTATTTTAATTAGGTGTTTTATTCATGTTTTTAATATCATTTTTTTGTAAAAAAACGGTAATGTTTTACAATACCTTTATATTATAGTAATGGTTGAATTACATATTTTAAATCTTCAATTTATTAATAAAACTCAATGATGATAAAGCCTCCATTATATTTATCGTGTATTAAATATAATTCTATTCCTATTTTCAAACAAATAGTAAAATTCTTCTATTATATAATAGAAGGAAAAAACAATATGAAATGGTAAATACAGAAACTATACTAATCAATATTCATCTCTAACTGTGTGCCTGATGAATTGGTTGGATTTGCAAACAACTTCAATTGATTTTTGTGGATTGACTTATCTTCTTTTAACTGGTCTGCATGATGCTCGAGGTAATTACTAATGATCATGCGAACAAACTTGTTTGGAGAGGTATTATTCAGCTTGCAACAGCGAATAAACTGTTTCTTCTGTTTTGCGGATAGTTTAAACGTAAACTCTGAATACTTGATTTTACGTTTGGTCTTTTTCTTTTTAATTGATTTCATTAAAGATATCCGACAGGTGAATATACATTGATGACTCAAAATTACAATGTATATTCACAATCGGTTATCGGTATCCGGTTTTTTGTTAACCGAATAATTCACAATCAGCAGAAAGGATTATTTGCCTGCTATTATATCTTTAATATCGCTGATGATCTTTTTGGAAAGATTGTCTGCCTTAGCGATAGAGTCGCTTTCAGAATAAATACGGATGATGGGTTCAGTATTTGAACTGCGCAGATGCACCCAATCTTTTTCAAATTCTATTTTCACTCCATCAATCGTATTGATAGGCTGTTTCTGATACTTCACTTTTATCTTATCAAGAATATCTTTAATTTTAACCTCTGAAGGCAATTGTATCTTATTCTTTGAAATAAAATATTCAGGATATGTATGTCGTAATGCAGAACACTTGCAATTTGATTTAGCGAGGTGCGTAAGGAATAAAGCTATTCCCACCAATGCATCGCGACCATAATGTAATTCAGGATAGATGACGCCACCATTGCCTTCGCCACCTATTACTGCATTTTTATCTTTCATCATTTTCACAACATTCACCTCTCCTACTGCTGATGCGAAATATTCTCCGCCTGCTTTTTCAGTTATATCACGCAAAGCACGTGTAGATGATAGGTTAGAAACAGTGTTTCCTTTTTTGTTTTTCAATACATAATCCGAAACTGCTACCAATGTATATTCTTCACCAAACATCTCTCCTTTTTCAGTAATGATTGCCAAACGATCAACGTCAGGATCTACCACAAAGCCAACATCTGCACCTTTTTTCAAAACAAGTTTCGAAATCTCTTCAAGGTTTTCAGGCAATGGTTCAGGATCATGATGGAAAATACCGGTTGGTTCGCAATACAGTTTCTCTACATGTTTTACACCAAGCGCTTCAAGCAACATTGGAATAACGATTCCTCCTGTTGAGTTAACGCCATCTATCACCACCTTGAATTCTGCTTTGCGTATGGCTTCAACATCTACCAATGGAAGTTGCAATACTTTATCTATATGTTTTTGTATTGTTGTATCATCTTTAATATACTTTCCCAGTTTGCTTGCTTCTGCAAAAACAAAATCTCCTTGCTCCACAATGTCTAAAAGTCTTGTTGCATCAGCTGCAGAAATGAATTCTCCGTTTTTATTCAACAGTTTGAGGGCATTCCATTGCATTGGGTTATGGCTTGCTGTTAGGATAATTCCTCCGTCAGCGCCAAGATCAGTTACTGCAACTTCAACAGTAGGTGTTGTTGAGAGACCAGTATCAATTACATCTGCGCCCATTCCTAACAATGTACCAACAATTACGTTGTTTACCATTTCGCCTGAAATACGTGCGTCTCTGCCTAATACTATCTTTTGTTTTTTTTGACCGTTTTGTTCGCTCAAGAATGTAATATATGCTGCTGCAAATTTAACAATATCAATAGGTGTCAATCCTTCTGCCGGTTTTCCTCCGATGGTTCCTCTGAATCCTGAAATAGATTTTATTAATGTCATGTCTTTTTATTTTTCTGCAAAAATATATATTTGATTTCATTTATTCCGAACCTGCTTAAATATTTTTCTTTTGAAATACACATTTCAATCTCTGCTTTCATTTTAAATAATAAATAGTTTTGAATTGAGTTTTACAAAACACCATGTCATTATATAATATGTAGTAGCAATTATCACGGAAGCAAGTGGTATATTATGCAACCGTTTTCTTTCTTTTATACTCGTTATATTCATTTTTATTATGAAAGCCTTATCTACTATGAGAAATGAGCTTGATTGAATAAAATATGATTGCATATCTTTCGGGGCAACTACCTTATCAAACGCGGCAATTACATTATTGATTGAGGTAACTGCAATAATACTCCTGATAACTGTCATTCACAACGTGGTAACTTCGACATTATTTGAGGCAATTGCTTTATGCAATCAAGCAACGACAATAGTATTGAAAGTAACTTCAATACTATTTGGGGTAACTGTCAATATAATGAAACAGGTAGCTTGTTGCATGAAAAAGGTAGGCTTATATATGAAAAAGGATATTGTTTTAGAAAAACAAAAACGCTCTTTGATGGAATAAAGAGCGTTGTGCAAATTAATTCTACCTTATATACAACTATCAGATGGCGTGTGTGAAATGTAAGCCGCTTACTTGTTTGTATTGCTGCGAAAAAGGACCAGACAGGGATTTAATATATGTCTTAATGTCTTGAGCAAGATCAACCATGCCGGTGAGTGGTTTATACATCAGGTCGTTTCTTGCTATGCGCGCATTGGTAAGGGCTGTGTGAGCAGCAACAACTGCCTGATTCTTTGTTTTGAGATCAGCATAAAGTGTGTTTAACGCTGATACTTTTAAATCTGCTTCATTGGGCGCATATAATGGAGTGGCAATTAACAGTTTTATCAACTTATCGAAGTTATCTAAACGGTTGTCGTAGCCCATTTGCGATGCTGACACTTCATTTACTGTTTTACCTGAATCAATTACTTTCTGTTTTTCTTCTTTTGTCAATTTTGGCGTTGCTCTTCTGCCCTGCATCTTGCGTTCGTAGGTTTGGGCGGTTTCGTCAATCTGTTGGGTAGTGTCGGTAGCAACCAAAGCGCTTACTATACGTGTGGCTAATTTGCTAATCGGTAGAAAAGCTGCTTCGCGAGCGTCAACAGCTGTTTTGTAGTTTGCCAAAGCAGTGTTGACTGCTGCTAAAGATGCTTTCACATTTACCAACAGGGTGTTGACTACTGCTACTTTAATCGCTGTCTTTGATGGATTGTAGGTTGTGCCTAAACCTGTGATGATGTTAATTAATTCTTCAAAGTTTGCCGCATTTTTGGCATGACCGGTTTCTTTTGTACTTGTCATTTTAAATTGTTTTTAGGTTATTAATTATTTATACAATTCATGGTTTAACATTTTGATGAAACCATATTGTAATTTTCGGGAACAATAATAAAAAGAAAAATCATTGATTTTGTAGAGTATAAATACTCCATATGAAGAGTATATGTACTCTACTTTTAAATATAATTTTGGTTATCGAAATGCGTAAGAAAATATTTAGCCCTGTCAGGGTTGTCAACCCTGACAGGGCTTTCGCATTATAACTGCAACTGAATTTATTTTTTTTATTTGCCTTATTTTATAAAAGAGGACACAAGTACTTCTCGTGTATGAAGAATTAACATTTTGAAAGATTTTTTCTTCAAATTTCATTTTTGAAGAAAAAAATTTCATTTTAAAAAAATGCTTACTTTTAGGACAAAATTAGAATTCTCATATATGAATAATGGAATAAAAAAAGCCCCACGAAACGCAGGGCTAAGATTTTCTTCGGCTTATAGCCTTATTGTGATAAGTCTTTCAATAATGCAAATATAAAACAAAAAATTAATATGGAACAAAAAATTTTAGCACTTGATTTAGGTAGTAACTCAATTGGTGGAACAATTAGAGAGATATCTGATAGAGAAAATCAATTTAAAAAAACAACTGTAATAACATTTGAAACAGGTGTTGGCAAAGATGATTATGGCAGATTTACACTTTCTCATGCTACAGAAAGAACAAGTAAAAGAAGCTTAAGAAGATTATATCAATCAAGAAAATACAAACTTTTAGAGACACTTGAAATTTTAAGACAAAAAAAATATTGCCCCATTGATGAGAAAAGTTTGAATAGATGGAAACACTATAACAAAGAAGAAGCCATGAAAGGCAACGGCGGAAGGGCTTACCCTATTAATGATATTGTATTTAACAACTGGATAAAACTTGATTTTAATAATGATGGTATACCAGATTATTCAAGTCCTTATGAATTAAGAGAGGAATTAGCGGCTAAAAAATTAGATTTTACAATTGATGAAAACAAACACAAATTAGGCAGAGCATTATATCATATAGCTCAACATCGTGGATTCAAAAGCAGCAAGAAAGTTCAAAACAAAGACGATGAAAAAGATGAAAATGACAGTGAACATTATGACAAACTAAAAGGTGCGGAAGGAAAAAAGACAAAAAAGTTTTGGGAAGCAATTACAAAATTAAATTTAGGAATAAAAGATACTCTAACAGTTGGACAGGTATTTAGTCAAATTGAAAAAAGCAATTTACAAAATGGAACAAACATTCGGATTAGAAAAGAACTACATCAATTTGTTACAAGAAAAATGTTGATGCAAGAAGTAGATACCATTTTCAAACTTCAAGAGATTTCTTTTGGCTCAATCTTTAAAAATAACAAAGGGGCAGAAATAAAAATTAGCCAATCACCAATGTTTTGGCAAAGACCTTTGCGTTCGCAAAAAGGAACAATTGGAAAATGCACTTTAGAAAAAAACAAATATCGTTGCCCAGTAAGCCATCCAGCATTTGAAGAATTTAGAGCTTGGAGTTTTTTAAACAATATTCAATACAAAATTAGGGATGAAAAAGAATCGGAATGGCAACAAATTTCATTAGTGTATAGAAAAGAAATTTATGCAGATAAATTCTTTAGAGTTTCAAAAAAAGATTTCGATTTCTTTGAAATAGCAGAGTTGATAAAAAAGAAAAATCAACATGATAAATGGCAACTGAATTACAATTCAAAAACAAATGTTGCTGCTTGTCCTGTTAGTGCAAAGTTGAAAGATATTTTTGGTGATGATTGGAAAAGCTATTCTTTAAAAACTGATAAACTAAAGCAAGTAAAAAAGAAAGACGGTACAATTAAAGAACACAAAACCACTTACGACATTGATGCTATTTGGCACATTTTATTTGATAGTGATGATGAAGATATCGTTGAAGAATTTGCTCTTAATACATTAAAGTTAGATGAAAGGAAAGCAAATAAATTCATGAGCCTATACAAGTCTATGCCTGTTGCATACAGCATGCTAAGTTTAAAAGCAATTAACAATATTTTGCCTTTTTTAAGAGATGGATTAATTTATACCGAAGCTACATTGCTAGCAAAAGTTCCTAAAATATTAGGAAATGAAATTTGGACTTTAAAGAAAACAGAGATTTTAAATAATCTTACCAAAAAAGTAATAGAAAAAAACAGAGAGGAGAAAAGGACTTTAAACATTGTCAATAACCTTATCTCTCAATACAAAGCATTACCAGATAATGAACAATTTGCTAAAAATAATTTTGACTATATTTTAGGCGAAAGAGATAAACAGTTAGATATTAAAAGCAAATATACTGATGCTAACCAAATCTTATTTGCAATAGAAGATAGTATTGGAAAAAATACTTGGAATGAAAAAACCAACGAAGAGAAAAAAAATTCAGTAGAAAAAGTATCTAAAGAATATCAATCATTCTTTTCTGACAAAGAAAGAAAGTTTAAAAAATTGCCTCATTTGCAAAAATCAATGAAGCAATTTTTAGCTACTGAATTTGATTTTTTAAGATGCCCCAATACTTTTAAAGAACTAAAAGACGAAGAAAAGAAATGTGAATGTAATGCTTGCAAAAAATTGAATTCACTTTATCATCCTTCGCAAATTGATATTTATCCTGCTGCAAAAGAAGGCATTTATAAATATGGCGAAATAGACAAACAAATGGTAATGTTGGGATCACCAAAAACTGGAGCATTTAAAAACCCAATGGCAATGAGGGCTTTGTATGAACTGAAAAAGTATATTAATTATCTAATTGCCACCGAACAGATTGATGAACAAACAAGAATTGTGATTGAAATTGCACGTGAATTAGATGATAACAATAAACGCTGGGCTTGGGATGAATTTCAAAAAAGACGTAGAGAAGAAAATAAAGAATTTAGAGATGCCATTTATGAATTAATAAAAGACCCAGAAGCATCAGGTTCAATTGTAAATCCTGATAGTGATTCTGATATTGATAAATTTAGAATTTGGTACGAAATGATTCAAGACCATGATGCTACTGAAGGATTTGAAGAAAAAAAGGTATTTATTCCTCTTGAAAAAACAACTACTATAAAAAAGAATAGGAAAGGGCAAGAAGAAGAAATTGAAGAATTTAATGAGGATAATTATTTAAAAATAAACAAATCGCTTTTTTTCAAATTACAAAAAGCAAAAGAAAATGTAGAAGCTAAATATCGCCTTTGGAAAGAGCAAGAATATTGTTGCCTCTATACTGGAAGAATGATTAAGATAACAGATTTATTTCAAGAAAACTCAATTGACTTTGAACACACCATTCCACGAAGTAGATCTTTAGATAATAGTTTGGCGAACCTTACTGTATGTGATGCAGATTTTAACCGAAATATTAAGAAGAACAAAATGCCTACCGAACTGGATAATTACAATAAAGAAGCTTATGGGCTTAATGGTTCAATTAAATCTCGTTTGGGAAAGTGGGAACATAAAGTAAAAAATTTGCAACTGCATGTTGCTTTTTGGAAAGCAGAATCAAAAAGAGCAACAACAAAAGAAAGAAAAGACCAGTGTATCAGACAGCGACATTTGTGGCATTTTGAATTAGATTATTGGGAGAACAAAGTTTCTCGGTTTACTATGGAAGAAGTGAAAAGTGGTTTTAGAAAAAGCCAGTTAGTAGATACACAAATCATTTCCAAATATGCGTTTCATTATCTGAAAACATTTTTCAATACCGTTGAAGTTCAAAAAGGAGGTGTTACAGCGGAGTTTAGGAAGATATTTGGTGTACAAGAAATCGGAACTGAAAAAGACAGAAGCAAACATAGTCATCATGCAAAAGATGCAATTGTTTTAACGCTTATTCCAACACCTGCCATAAGAGAGCAAATGCTTACCACTTGGTATGCAATACTAGAAACAAAAGATTTGCTTTTATCAAATACCGAACCTGATAAAAATAAAATTCAAGAAAAAATCTATCGCTTGGAAGAAACATTAAGAATCTTAAAATATCAATGTAATTTACCAAATGTAAATGCAGTGCTTGATAAAGTTGATGAGCAAATTTTAATAAATAATATTGCAAAAGACAATACCCTTGTAGCAGCAAAAAGAAAAGTAAGAAGTAGAGGCAAGGTTGTTGGATTGAAAGACGAGAATGGAAATGATATTTACCAAACTGATACAAATGGAAATCCAATTCAAAGAAAATATAAAGACGGAAATTTAGTTTGGAAAAATGATGAGTTCGGAAAGCCTTTGGTTGATGAAAATGGAAATAAGATTCCTGTTTATAAAGTTAAAGAAAAATGGGCTAAAGGTGATGCAATCAGAGGACAATTACATTTAGATACTTTTTACGGAAGAATCAAAGTTGTTGAGAAAGATGAAAACGGAAAATATAAAAGAGATGAGCAGAAAAAATTTATTTATGAAGTTGATAAAAAGACTAACGATTTTAGTTACAAGACAGTTCTACGTAAAGAAGTAAACAAGGATTTTGATGTAGAAAAAATTGTTGACCCACAATTAAAATTCATTATAAAAAAACAAATGAATGGTAGAACAATTGGAACTACAATTCAGGAAGATGGAGGAATTTTCATGTTGAAAAATGATGGAAGCAGAGCAAATAAAATTAGACATATCAGATGCTTTGAAAAGAAAGTAACAAATCCTATAGCTATAAAAGGACATACCATTCAAGGCGAAAATAAACACAAGAATTATTTTTGGGCTAATAATGGCGAAAATATCATTTGCGCCATCTACCAAAACATTATTATTGATAAAAATGGGAGAGAAAAAATCGAAAGGGATTTAGAAATAATTTCTCTCAAAGAGTCAGCTGCATTGCTCTCTCTTGAACAAATAGATAAAAATAGAAATCTTATATTATACAAAAAAGATAAAAGAGGAGAAGAGGTAAATCCTTATGCAATATTAAAAGCAAGATTAAAAGTCATTTTCTTTGATAAAAATGTTAATGAACTTAAAGATAGAGCTATTGGAGAGTTAAGTTATAGAACATATAATATTACAAAATTTTCAGGGGGACAAATTACATTTAAACATCATCTTGAAGCAAGAGAAGATAAAGAATTAGAAAAAGTATACCCTGAAAAAAAAGTATATAAACAAGATGACAAAGGCAATGATATTTTGTACGGAGGAAAAGGAACAAGTGGTTTTACAGAAAAGGTAAGTGATGCTATAATACTAAATGGTTATAATAATTATGAACCATGGCCAAAGCTACTCTACACAAAAGATTGGTTAAATATGGCTATTGAAGGAAAACATTTTGAAATAAAACCTGATGGTGAAATTATTTGGTTATTTTAAATATTTAAAGTTTAAAATACATTTAATATTCAACCTCTGACAGGGATTGAAACCCTGACAGAGGAGGTAGCTGATAGAGTTGAGAAAATGATTAAATAAAAATAAAAACGTTATGATAAAACGTACACTCTATTTTGGCAATCCCGCCTATTTGCATCTCGACAATAAACAAATGATTGTTAAGTTGCCACAGGTTGAAAAAAATGAAACGTTGAGTGATTCTTTTAAAAAAGAAAACACAGCTACTATACCTATTGAAGATATTGGCATCGTCATTCTTGATGATAAACAGATCACCATTACCCAAGCGCTTATCGCTGCACTGCTTGAAAATAATACAGCACTCATAACTTGTAATGACACTCATCATCCAACAGGACTTCTATTAAACTTATGTGGAAACACGCTGCAAAATGAAAGATTCAGAATCCAGATTGATGCTTCAATTCCTTTGAAAAAACAATTATGGCAACAAACTGTTTCAACCAAAATTGAAAATCAGGCTGCTTTGTTGAAAATAAAAAACATTGATACCGGCAGAATGCAACAATGGGCAAAAGATGTGCGGTCGGGCGATCCTGATAATTATGAAGCACAGGCAGCAGCTTACTATTGGGCTAATCTTTTTTCTCCTCAATTAAATTTCAGACGCGAACGTTCAGGCATGCCTCCAAACAATCTATTAAATTATGGTTATGCTATATTACGTGCTGCGGTTGCTCGTGGACTTGTAGCTTCAGGATTGTTGCCTACATTGGGTATTCATCATCAAAACAAGTATAATGCGTATTGTTTGGCTGACGATATAATGGAACCTTATAGACCTTTTATTGACAGAATAGTTTGCGAGATTGTTGATACAGGAGATGACTTTACTGAACTAAATCGCTTGATAAAACAACAATTATTAATCATTCCGGCTATTGATATTAAGATTGATGGTGAACGCAGTCCACTCATGGTTGGACTGCAACGAACAACAACATCACTAGTAAAATGTTTTGAAGGAGAAACAAAAAAAATAATATATCCGAGATTTATTTAGATATTTATTTACTGTTTCAAACTCTGACAGGATTTTAAAACCCTGTCGGAATTGAGATGCAGATTGAAATAAAGAGATTACGAAAATAATACAAATGCGCTTAAACGAATATAGAATTTTGTGGGTACTTGTATTTTTTGACCTTCCGGTCGTAACCAAAAAAGAAAAAAAAATAGCTGCACGATTTCGCAAAGATATCATGGCTGACGGGTTTAGTATGTTTCAATTTTCAATCTATGTAAGGCATTGTTCGAGCTTTGAAAACTCTGAAGTGCATATAAAACGAGTAAAAAAACTACTGCCCGAGAAAGGACATGTTGGCATTATGACTATTACAGACAAACAATTTGGGATGATGGAAATATTTTATTGTCGCAAAATAGTTGACGCACCAACTATAACACAGCAATTGGAATTGTTTTAAAATAAAAAATGACCTCCACATTATAAGTGCGAGATCATTTTAATTCATTTTTTCAATCCTAAAAAAGGAATGAAACCCTTTAAAATCAATGACATTAGAACAGGTATGTTGTGTTCAATACGTCAAAGATACAATTTGAAAGCAAATCACAACATTCATTTTTGGCTTTATATCCATTATATGGTTGTGTTCAATACGTCAAAGATACAATTTGAAAGCAAATCACAACTAGATAAACTAAATCGTCTGTTATATGATAGTTGTGTTCAATACGTCAAAGATACAATTTGAAAGCAAATCACAACGGTGTTGAAGTTGTAGTCTACATTGAAATCGTTGTGTTCAATACGTCAAAGATACAATTTGAAAGCAAATCACAACTGTTTTTCCATAACTGGTTCATCTTCAAACGTTGTGTTCAATACGTCAAAGATACAATTTGAAAGCAAATCACAACTAGCAAACCTTTATCAAATTTCCTTATCATGTTGTGTTCAATACGTCAAAGATACAATTTGAAAGCAAATCACAACTGGTCAGGATTTCTTCAACAACTCCAGAAAGTTGTGTTCAATACGTCAAAGATACAATTTGAAAGCAAATCACAACTTGTTCTTTTTATATCATAAAATCTTGCTCGTTGTGTTCAATACGTCAAAGATACAATTTGAAAGCAAATCACAACTAAACTTTAGAGTAAAAAGATAATTTAAAAGTTGTGTTCAATACGTCAAAGATACAATTTGAAAGCAAATCACAACGAGGAGGAATGTGATGATTAAATTTAAAAAGTTGTGTTCAATACGTCAAAGATACAATTTGAAAGCAAATCACAACAAAGCGTAATTTGTTTCATTCCAAGTTCCTGTTGTGTTCAATACGTCAAAGATACAATTTGAAAGCAAATCACAACAATGATTATTTAAAGGATAATAACATCCGGTTGTGTTCAATACGTCAAAGATACAATTTGAAAGCAAATCACAACCCTTTAAACTTTACAAAGATGCAAAGCTGAGTTGTGTTCAATACGTCAAAGATACAATTTGAAAGCAAATCACAACTCTTCTTCACTATATATTTTTTTCCACTTTGTTGTGTTCAATACGTCAAAGATACAATTTGAAAGCAAATCACAACTGTATAGTTGTATTGTTAAAACCTTTGGTAGTTGTGTTCAATACGTCAAAGATACAATTTGAAAGCAAATCACAACTGTTTATCAGGAAAGCCTCAACCTTTTTGGGTTGTGTTCAATACGTCAAAGATACAATTTGAAAGCAAATCACAACTCTCTGCAATTTCTTCTACTAATGAAAGTGTTGTGTTCAATACGTCAAAGATACAATTTGAAAGCAAATCACAACGCCATCGGAACTGCTGAATAATTGTTTAAGTTGTGTTCAATACGTCAAAGATACAATTTGAAAGCAAATCACAACCGATTTGTTCAGCTTTTTGAATATGAGTAAGTTGTGTTCAATACGTCAAAGATACAATTTGAAAGCAAATCACAACTGTGTAGTACCGAAAGGTTGTGGTTTGTTAGTTGTGTTCAATACGTCAAAGATACAATTTGAAAGCAAATCACAACACCATTCATCTTGCACTTGGCTCATCTTTGTTGTGTTCAATACGTCAAAGATACAATTTGAAAGCAAATCACAACGCTCACTGATACCTCTTGTTTTAAACCATTGTTGTGTTCAATACGTCAAAGATACAATTTGAAAGCAAATCACAACAATTCATCTCTTAAAGTCTTTTCCATTTTTGTTGTGTTCAATACGTCAAAGATACAATTTGAAAGCAAATCACAACAATAAATTATTTTCTTTAAAATCTTTAATAGTTGTGTTCAATACGTCAAAGATACAATTTGAAAGCAAATCACAACGTTTTTGGTTCAATATCAATCGGCAATATTGTTGTGTTCAATACGTCAAAGATACAATTTGAAAGCAAATCACAACTTGCATCGGCTGCAATAATGTCTTTTGCTGTTGTGTTCAATACGTCAAAGATACAATTTGAAAGCAAATCACAACGCTTCTTTCTTTGCTTGGATTTCGGCTTGTGTTGTGTTCAATACGTCAAAGATACAATTTGAAAGCAAATCACAACTTTAAAAGTGTTGAACTTAAAAAAGCTCCTGTTGTGTTCAATACGTCAAAGATACAATTTGAAAGCAAATCACAACCTAAAGAACCTTTAGGCATTATGATAGCTGGTTGTGTTCAATACGTCAAAGATACAATTTGAAAGCAAATCACAACCTTCTTTTCTTCACCTGTTTTTGAATTTTTGTTGTGTTCAATACGTCAAAGATACAATTTGAAAGCAAATCACAACGGTTTGTAGGTAATTGTAAGTTATTTGCTTGTTGTGTTCAATACGTCAAAGATACAATTTGAAAGCAAATCACAACAATAAATTATTTTCTTTAAAATCTTTAATAGTTGTGTTCAATACGTCAAAGATACAATTTGAAAGCAAATCACAACTGATTTCTGTTTTCATAATTTTTTTTGTTTGTTGTGTTCAATACGTCAAAGATACAATTTGAAAGCAAATCACAACCCTGTTGGTACAAGAAAAGAATAGAGGAGTGTTGTGTTCAATACGTCAAAGATACAATTTGAAAGCAAATCACAACCTGCTGAATTAGATGAAAAAATAGCAAGAGGTTGTGTTCAATACGTCAAAGATACAATTTGAAAGCAAATCACAACTATGTCCATTTATTCATTTAAACATTTTCGTTGTGTTCAATACGTCAAAGATACAATTTGAAAGCAAATCACAACAAATTTTACGATATTCAGTTTTATTTTGGTTGTGTTCAATACGTCAAAGATACAATTTGAAAGCAAATCACAACCGAGCTTATTATTATAAAATGTAGCACGCGGTTGTGTTCAATACGTCAAAGATACAATTTGAAAGCAAATCACAACACGTTTTCAACACCTAAAGCATTGGCAATAGTTGTGTTCAATACGTCAAAGATACAATTTGAAAGCAAATCACAACATAACAAAAGAAATAATGAAAATTTATTAGGTTGTGTTCAATACGTCAAAGATACAATTTGAAAGCAAATCACAACGGGGTCTATAACTGCAATCTTAATACCTTTGTTGTGTTCAATACGTCAAAGATACAATTTGAAAGCAAATCACAACTCTCCTCCTTTTGTTTGGAAAAATATTCCAGTTGTGTTCAATACGTCAAAGATACAATTTGAAAGCAAATCACAACTGTGTTGACTACGAAAACTTAAATGATATTGTTGTGTTCAATACGTCAAAGATACAATTTGAAAGCAAATCACAACGATGTTCAATTTTAAACGATAACACTTTATGTTGTGTTCAATACGTCAAAGATACAATTTGAAAGCAAATCACAACGTATTTCCCCTGATAATTTTTTGCTTCTCTGTTGTGTTCAATACGTCAAAGATACAATTTGAAAGCAAATCACAACACAGATTTATAACAGCACCTAAAAATGAATGTTGTGTTCAATACGTCAAAGATACAATTTGAAAGCAAATCACAACAATAATATATTTTATATTTAATGTTGACTGGTTGTGTTCAATACGTCAAAGATACAATTTGAAAGCAAATCACAACTCAATTTCAAGTCCTGAATTTTTTACAACTGTTGTGTTCAATACGTCAAAGATACAATTTGAAAGCAAATCACAACTGAACATTTAGGACATGGCATATACTGCTCGTTGTGTTCAATACGTCAAAGATACAATTTGAAAGCAAATCACAACACCATTCATCTTGCACTTGGCTCATCTTTTGTTGTGTTCAATACGTCAAAGATACAATTTGAAAGCAAATCACAACAAACAGCATCAGCGAATGCAGGAACATGGGGTTGTGTTCAATACGTCAAAGATACAATTTGAAAGCAAATCACAACTCCCATCAGCCAGATAAATATATTTTCCAGGTTGTGTTCAATACGTCAAAGATACAATTTGAAAGCAAATCACAACCACAGTTGTTTAACTCAACTTATTAAAAAGTTGTGTTCAATACGTCAAAGATACAATTTGAAAGCAAATCACAACTGTGATTTAACAGCTACCTTATGTAATTGTGTTGTGTTCAATACGTCAAAGATACAATTTGAAAGCAAATCACAACTGCTTTGATTTTGTCCGCTCACTGAATTATGTTGTGTTCAATACGTCAAAGATACAATTTGAAAGCAAATCACAACTTTCTCATTCTTTTTGAAAAGAAAAATTCAGTTGTGTTCAATACGTCAAAGATACAATTTGAAAGCAAATCACAACAATGCAACAAAGCACTTAATTTAAAAAGCTGTTGTGTTCAATACGTCAAAGATACAATTTGAAAGCAAATCACAACTTGATAGTGACGTAAACAAAGTAATTTTATGTTGTGTTCAATACGTCAAAGATACAATTTGAAAGCAAATCACAACTTTCCGTCAGTTACATCCATTATTGTATAGGTTGTGTTCAATACGTCAAAGATACAATTTGAAAGCAAATCACAACGAATCATCCTAGTAAGCTCAGTTCTAAACTGTTGTGTTCAATACGTCAAAGATACAATTTGAAAGCAAATCACAACCCCACTAAAGTTTTTAATTTTGGTGCAAGAGTTGTGTTCAATACGTCAAAGATACAATTTGAAAGCAAATCACAACACAATAGCGCCGCTATTTCTGAAAACATTAGTTGTGTTCAATACGTCAAAGATACAATTTGAAAGCAAATCACAACGAAAACGCAAGTATAATAAAACAGGAAGATGTTGTGTTCAATACGTCAAAGATACAATTTGAAAGCAAATCACAACACAATAGCTCCGCTATTTCTGAAAACATTAGTTGTGTTCAATACGTCAAAGATACAATTTGAAAGCAAATCACAACTTTGGTGTCATAGATTGAATTTTTTCTATACGTTGTGTTCAATACGTCAAAGATACAATTTGAAAGCAAATCACAACGAATTTCAAAGGCGAAGGAAATAAAATTTTGTTGTGTTCAATACGTCAAAGATACAATTTGAAAGCAAATCACAACATAGGTTCATAATAAACAAAATACGATACTGTTGTGTTCAATACGTCAAAGATACAATTTGAAAGCAAATCACAACTAATTGTATTTGAAGAGGCAACTATATTTTGTTGTGTTCAATACGTCAAAGATACAATTTGAAAGCAAATCACAACACAATAGCTCCGCTATTTCTGAAAACATTGTTGTGTTCAATACGTCAAAGATACAATTTGAAAGCAAATCACAACTATTGAAGGACTTAATGATACGTTGTTTTCGTTGTGTTCAATACGTCAAAGATACAATTTGAAAGCAAATCACAACCATGTTATTATACAAGACTTCCATTTTTGCGTTGTGTTCAATACGTCAAAGATACAATTTGAAAGCAAATCACAACTAACCAGTTATTACATAAATTGCTGACCTAGTTGTGTTCAATACGTCAAAGATACAATTTGAAAGCAAATCACAACTTAATAATCTTGTTGTGCTATCTGTTGCAGTTGTGTTCAATACGTCAAAGATACAATTTGAAAGCAAATCACAACTAAGGAACTTGATTTATGCGAAAAACGTGAGTTGTGTTCAATACGTCAAAGATACAATTTGAAAGCAAATCACAACATGAAAAAGCTGAAGCATTTTATGAGATAGGTTGTGTTCAATACGTCAAAGATACAATTTGAAAGCAAATCACAACTGTTCACGCATTAATTCAACTGTTAAATAGTTGTGTTCAATACGTCAAAGATACAATTTGAAAGCAAATCACAACATGAACCAACATTTATTGTTTTGAATCATTGTTGTGTTCAATACGTCAAAGATACAATTTGAAAGCAAATCACAACCCAGTTTGATTGTGTAACCTGATTCTAATGGTTGTGTTCAATACGTCAAAGATACAATTTGAAAGCAAATCACAACGGCTTAACGACGGTAAAAAAAATAAAAAATGTTGTGTTCAATACGTCAAAGATACAATTTGAAAGCAAATCACAACAATGATAAGAAAGATTGAAATTGTTATCAAGTTGTGTTCAATACGTCAAAGATACAATTTGAAAGCAAATCACAACCTTGTTGAGTTACCTGAGCATCTTTGATAGGTTGTGTTCAATACGTCAAAGATACAATTTGAAAGCAAATCACAACAAGCTCTGTCTGCCTGTGTTCCGTTCACTGGTTGTGTTCAATACGTCAAAGATACAATTTGAAAGCAAATCACAACTAACCTTCATTCCTTCAGCTTTGTAATAGTGTTGTGTTCAATACGTCAAAGATACAATTTGAAAGCAAATCACAACTTGAATTTTCAAATGTTGCGGTGTAGTTTTGTTGTGTTCAATACGTCAAAGATACAATTTGAAAGCAAATCACAACTAGGTAATTTCTCTCGCTCGTTCCGATTTTTTAAGAACATCCTGTTCAACAATAAATAAACTCCAGCCCTGACAGATTTTTGAAAACCTGTCAGAGCTTTTTCAACACCAAAATAACTTCATGTTATTTCTCTTCCAAACTAAACTTTATCTCAACAAAAACTCAAATCAAAAAAATAGTTTTAAATTTGTATATTATTTAAAGAGGTTCTCTTATCATGAATGAAGATTTTGACAATAACTTTGACGACGAGGAATTATCACTGGTTAATCAGTTTGAAGAAATGCAGACCAAAAGTTCCAGCTATTTTTTCGACATTGAAGAACTGGAAGTGATTATTGATTATTATTTTGACAAGGATCAACTGCTGAAAGCGCAACAGGTGATTAAATTTGCATTGAAAATTTATCCTGATTCTACTTCTTTCCTTTTGAAAAAAGCTCAGCTCTATTCGATGCTTGAACAAGCAGACAAGGCGTTTGATTTATTAAACCAAATCGAAAATCTGGAACCATACAACCCTGAAATATACGTTACGCGTGCTTCTCTCTTCAACCAGAAAGGCAATCATCAGCAAGCAGTTGAAGAACTAACCAAGGCACTTGAATATACGGATGATGTTGAAGATAATATTGAGCTTTACCAAAATATTGCGTATGAATATGAAAACCTGAATAACTATCAGGAAGCTATTAATTACTTGAAAAAAGCACATACGTTAGACGAGAAAGACAAGTCAGTTTTGTTTGAACTGGCTTATTGCTATGAATCATGCAATCAAACAGAAGAAAGTATCAGTAGTTTTAAAAAGATCATCGCCATTGATCCGTATTCAAAAACTGCTTGGTTCAATCTTGGCGTGTCATATAGCACAATGGGCTTATTTGAAAAAGCGATTGAATGTTATGATTATGCGATTGCGATTGATGAAAAATTTTCATCTGCTTATTTCAATAAAGCCAATGCGCTGTCGAGCCTTGAACAGTTTGACGAAGCGATTGAAATATATAGAGAAGTGCTGCAATTTGAAACACCTGATGCATTGACACATTATTATATTGGCGAATGCTATCAGAAGATTCAACAATTGGATGCTGCAATCGACCAATACAGAACGGCATTAGAGATCAATCCTAAAATGGCTGATGCTTATGTAGGTATTGGTGTTTGCCACGAATTGCTTGGTCAGGATGTTGACGCATTGAAATGTTTTCTGACGGCTTCTGAAATAGAACCTGCAAATCCTGAATACTGGTATTTGCTTGGCTTGTTACAACACAAGCACAGCATGAATGATGATGCTATATTCTCTTATCAAAAAGTAATTGAAAGCGACCAGTCGAATAAAATGATTTGGCTGGATTATTCTTCTATTTATAATGAATTGGGTGAATATGACAAAGCTATAAATATTCTTTCGGAAGGGATTAAATTGTTTCCGAACATGGCTGACCTTCAATACAGATTGTCAATCTATCTTTTTAATAAAGGCAGCATGAAAGAAGCTTATGTCATTATGGATAAAGCGTTGCAACTGGATGCTGACAAGCATACAACACTTTTTGAATATCAACCGGAATTGAAAAACATTCCTGAAATCATTGACTTGATTAGTAACTATCAACCTAAAAATATTTCTTAAATGAATTTCAAACTTCCTTTTATTCCTGAAAGACCTGAAAAAGTTAGAACATCAGGATTGACAATGGTAATGGACAAAGGATTGAGCTTGAATGAAGCGACAAACCTTGTTTCTGTTGCCGGTCACCTGATTGATTTTGTAAAACTTGGATTTGGCACATCGGCAATTAGTAATGATGTGAAGAAAAAAATCAGGATTTATAAAGATGCTAAAATCAAAACGTATCTTGGTGGTACTTTGTTTGAAGCTTTTGCCATTCGCAACATGATTGACGATTACAAAGAACTAATAGAAGACTGGGAACTTAATGCTGTTGAAATTTCAGATGGTTCGATGATAATGGATCATAAAAAGAAATGCGAATATATTTCTGCTTTCACTGAAAAATATACTGTACTTTCAGAAGTAGGATGCAAAGACGCAAAGGTATCTATCAGCGATAATAGCTGGCTAAGCATGATGCAAGAAGAACTTGCAGCCGGCGCCAGTCATGTGATTGCTGAAGCAAGAGAAAGCGGAAATGTTGGAATATATAATAATGAAGGTTGTGCAAAAAATGAATTAATAGATTTGTTGACTAAAGAAATTACTTCAGAAAAAATATTATGGGAAGCACCTTTAAAAACACAACAAGTCTGGTTTATTAAGCATCTCGGAGCAAATGTGAATCTTGGCAATATTGCGCCAACAGATGTAATTGCTTTGGAAACATTGCGTCTTGGTTTACGAGGAGATACCTTTTTTGATTTTCTTCCGGACGATCTTAAGAAATATAAAATTCTTTAAACCATTGATACCGCTGAAATATTTCCACAAAAACATTTCATCAATTTCAAATATTCGTTTGACTCAATTCAAATTATATAGTATAAGTATCTTTATCCTGTTTTCTCTTTTTGCTTGCACCACAAATCGTGATGTTTCTACAAGTAATATAATTCAAAAAAGAAAATACAGAAAAGGATATTATGTGAACTTCTCACATAAGAATAAAAAAAAATCAATTATTAATTATAACAACAATTCTGAAGATTGCAGTTCGTCAATCAGTTCTACAGACAGCATAAATAAACATGTTGCAGAAAACAAGAATATTATTTTGGCTTCTGCTAATATCGAAACAGATATTCCTACCATTTTAAAAAACGAAGAAGATCAGCATGTGTCAAAAACAATCATCAATAAAAAACATACACATAAAATTATCTCTTCAATAAAACAAGGAATTTCAACTACTGCATGTTGTCCGAAAAAAAATATTTTTAAAAAAAACGATAATCTAAAAACGGAATATCTAAGCGCTATTGCTTTTTTATTAGGAACCTTAGCATTAGCTTCTGATATTAGTTCGTATCTTCATCTAGCTGTTTATTTAAACTTTACATTTGCAACATTTCTCCCAATGTTAGTAGGAATAGCAGCGATAATATTAAGCAAGAAAAGTTTGAAAAAATTTAAAAATAATCCAAACGTTTACAAAGGAAAAGGATTAGCAATCTTCGGATTAATACTTGGATATATTACGTTCTTTATAGGATTTATATTATTGCTTGCTACTTTGTTCGCTTCTACAACACTGGCGTAATAGATTAAAAAGTAATTTTATTAATAAATAAAAAATTACACAACCATGGAAAAGACAATAACTTTAGACAATTTGGACAAAAATATTCTTAATACTTTGATGCATGATGCCCGCACTCCTTTTCTTGAAATAGCCAGAAAAAATAATGTTTCAGGACCAACCATTCATCAACGTATGGCTAAATTGGAAGCTATGGGAATTATTGATAGCATTAAACTTATTGTGAAACCTGATAAAATGGGTTATCACTTAACGGTATTTATTGGTGTGTTTCTTGAAAAAGGTAGTCTATATGATCATACAATTCAAATATTAAAAGAAATCCCTGAAGTCACAGAATGCTATTATACCACAGGAAATTATTCTCTTTTTCTAAAACTGCGTTGTCGCAATACCGAACATCTGATGGAAATTCTGAATAAAAGAATTCAACCTATTCAAGGCGTTGAACGAACAGAAACAATAATTTCTTTGGAGCAATCTATCAATCGGCAGATAGTACCTTAATTCTTATCTTTATTTTCGAATAATTCAGGTAATCTTCTGATGTAAGCAATTTCTTTCCACTTTGATCGGGCATCAACAGCGGGTTTACCATAATATACTTTATTGCCTTCCAAACTTTTCGACACACCTGAACTGGCAAGCACCACAGCGCCTTTATGTATTGTAAGATCTTTTTGAATAGCAACTTGTCCCCACAAAACAACTTCGTCTTCTATTCTAACGCATCCTGCAATTAACACACCGGAAGCAATCAAGCATTTGTGTCCAATCACTGTATCATGACCAACATGAATGTGATTATCCAATTTTGACCCTTTACCAATGGTTGTATCACCTGAAACGCCTTTATCTACTGTACAATTACAACCTATTTCAACATTATCTTCAATAATAACTCTTCCGCAAGATGCCAATTTCAAAAATCCTGCTTTTCGTTTTTGGAAATAAAACGCATCGCCACCGAGTGTTGTATTTGAATGAATAATCACATTATTGCCTATTTCGCAATGATCGTAAATACTCACATTTGAGTGAATAAGACAATTTTTTCCAATCTTAACATTGTTACCAATGAAAGCACCCGGCTGAATGATAGTTCCTTTGCCGATTTCAGCGCTATCGCTAATCATTTTTGAACTTGATTGAAACGGACGTAATTTATTTACCAGAAAGACATAATCTTTAAAAGGATCATCAGACAACAACAATGCTTTGCCTTTTGGACAATCCACTTTTTTATTGATGATGATTGTGGTTGCTTTAGAGTTTAATGCTTTTGTATAATATTTTGGATGATCAACAAAAGTCATATCTCCAGCTTCAACCATGTGGATTTCATTTATTCCACTAATCTTATGTTTTGGATTACCAACAAATTCAGCATGAATAAAGTCAGCGACAGTTTGCAGTGTTAATGATGGATTGATTTTCATTTATTGCCGGTTATTTTTTTGCTCTTTCAGAATATTCACCGGTGCGTGTATCTACTTTAATTCGTTCACCTTCATTGATAAACAAAGGAACACGAACAGTGGCGCCAGTTTCAACAGTTACAACTTTCATTGCATTTGTAGCAGTATTTCCTTTTTCGCCTGGTTCAGAATAAGTAATTAATAGTTCAACGAAAGGAGGCAACTCGCAACTCAACGGTCTTTCAGTATCAGCATGAAATAAAATTTCAACAGAAAATCCTTCTTTTAAAAACTCAGGAGCATTTATCAATTTTTTTTCAATGAAAGTCTGTTCAAACGTTTCATTATTCATAAAATGATACATATCACCTTCTGCATATAAAAACTGATAGTTGCGTCTTTCTATTCTTATAACATCAATTTTCACCCCCGAATTAAATGTGTTTGGGATTACTTTTCCTGATGTTAAACTTTTCAATTTTGTTCTAACAAAAGCGCCGCCTTTACCGGGTTTCACATGTTGAAACTCAACTATCTGATACAAATCATTATTAAATTCGATACATAATCCATTCTTGAAATCTGCTGTCGTTGCCATAAATTTTTTCTTCTAATACAATTTTTTGACAAAAATACGTTTTTTTTTCAAATAAAAAATAGAGAGGTCTTGTATGGATTTATGTTTTCGGCATTTGATTTACTTAAAAACATTTCAATCATTAAATCAACTATAGTTAATTCTATATTGATTAAACACTTTTTTTTATACATTTGTACCTCTCAATTTTAAATACATTTTACCATGTACGACAAAGATAAATTTTTAGGTGAAGGTTTGACATACGATGACGTATTGCTTGTGCCAGCCTATTCTGATTTTCTGCCAAGAAACGCAGATACAACAACACAACTCACAAAAAAAATCAGATTAAACATTCCGATTGTATCTGCTGCAATGGATACTGTAACTGAAGCCACAATGGCTATAGCCATGGCTCATGAAGGTGGCATTGGCATTTTGCACAAAAATATGAGCATTGAAGAGCAAGCCAACAAAGTCAGAAAAGTGAAACGCGCTGAAAACGGTATGATACTTGACCCTGTTACTCTTCATAAAGGTTCAACAGTTGGCGATGCGCTTAACTTAATTAAAGAATTCAAGATTGGCGGTATTCCTGTAGTTGACAAAAGCAATAAACTTGTTGGTATTGTTACCAACAGAGATCTTCGGTTTGAAAGAACACCATCCCGACAGATTAGTGAAGTCATGACAAAAGAAAATTTAATTACTGTCAATGAATTTACCAGTTTTGAAAAAGCAGAAATCATACTTCAAAAATATAAAATTGAAAAATTACCTGTTGTTGATAAAGACTATCACTTGATTGGACTTATCACATACAAAGACATTATAAAAATTAAAGAAAGACCAAATGCCTGTAAAGACAAGATGGGTAGATTGCGTGTAGCTGCAGCTATCAGCACAGCAAATGATTCGTTGGAAAGAGCAGATGCTTTATACAAAGCAGGCGTTGATGTAATTTCTATTGATACAGCGCATGGTCATTCAAAATTTGTAATGGAACTGGCGAAGAAAATTAAAAAAAATTATGATATAGAAGTTATTGTTGGCAACATTGCTACTGCTGAAGCAGCCAAAGCGCTTGCCAAACTTGATGTTGATGGAATTAAGGTCGGAATCGGACCAGGTTCTATTTGCACAACAAGAATTGTATCAGGTGTTGGTGTTCCTCAATTATCTGCTGTTTATACGATTGCTAAAGAGCTAAAAGGTTCAGGTATTCCAATCATTGCAGATGGTGGCATCAGATACACCGGAGATATAACAAAATCAATAGCTGCAGGTGCAGATACTGTGATGATAGGTTCACTTTTTGCAGGAGTTGATGAATCACCAGGCGATACAATTATTTTTGAAGGAAGAAAATTCAAGATGTATCGTGGCATGGGCTCTATTGAAGCGATGCAGAAAGGTTCAAAAGACAGATATTTTCAGAATGATGAAGATGATATTAAAAAATTAGTTCCTGAAGGAATCGTTGGAAGAATCGCTTATAAAGGTTCATTATCCGAAGTGATTTATCAAATGATTGGCGGACTCAAAGCTGGTATGGGCTATTGTGGAGCGCCAAATATCAAAGCACTTCAAAATGCTAAATTCATTCGTATGACCAGCGCAGGAATTATGGAAAGTCATCCGCATGATATTACAATTACTCAAGAAGCACCAAATTATACCAGATAATATCTTTATTAAAAACTTAAAAAATAAATAATCGTCACTATGAAAAAAAATGTTTTTAAAAGTTTAATGATATCAGCCATTCTGATTTCTTTTTCTCTTTTTATTACAGAGACAAAAGCACAAAAACAATCTGATGAGCCAGTGTTGATGACTATTGGGAGTGAAAAAGTTACTGGTTCCGAATTCTTAAGAATTTATAAAAAGAACAATCTTAAAAATGAACAAATAACAAAAAAATCTCTTGATGATTATCTGAATCTTTATATTAATTTTCGCTTGAAAGTTGAAGAAGCTAAAGAAATGAAATTGGATACTGCAAAAGCATTTCAGAAAGAATTAGCAGGATACAGAGAACAACTGGCACAACCTTATCTTACAGATTCCACTTTTACAAATGCTCTTTTGAAAGAATCATATCAGCGCATGCAATCTGATATACGAGTAAGTCATATTTTAATTAAACTTCCTGTTTATGCTTCTCCAAAAGATACTGCTGAAGTTTATAACAAATTGATGGATATTAGAAAAAAAATATTAAATGGCGAATCATTTGAAAAAATGGCCGTTGAATATTCAGAAGATCCTTATGCGAGAAATCAAGAAGCCAATTCTACACATGCTTACGCAGTAAAAGGAAACAAAGGTGATCTAGGCTATTTCACAGCATTTGACATGGTTTATCCTTTTGAAACAGCTGCTTATTCTTTAGAGCCCGGACAAATTTCATTACCAGTGCGCACTTCTTATGGATATCACCTGATTAAAGTCACTGACAAACAAAAAGCTTTAGGTAAAATTCTTGCTGCACATATTTTCATCATGGCTCCATTTTCCGCAAATGATTCCGTTCAAAATATTGCAAAACATAAGATTGAAGACATTTACCAAAAAATGAAAAGTGGAATTCCTTTTGATAGTCTTGTAAAAAAATATTCAGAAGATAGATCATCAGCAATGAATGGCGGCAAGTTAAGATGGTTCACTGTTAGCAGAATGGTTCCTGAATTTATTGAAACCATTTATAAACTTAATCCTGAAGAATGTTCTAAACCTATTCAAACACAATATGGATGGCACATTGTTAAACTTATCGAAAAGAAAGGAATTGAAAAATTTGAAGATATAAAAACTGAGTTAAAAGAAAAGATTACCAAAGACAATAGATCTACAATGGGCAAAAATGCAATGGTTAATAATATTAAAAAAGAATATAATTTTAAAGAAAATAAAAAGTCTCTTAAAAAATTCTATCCTGTTGTTGACACTTTAATCTTTGTTGGGAAATGGGATATTACCAAAGCAAAAGATCTCACACAACCAATGTTTACTTTAGGAAACAATTCTTTTACACAACAAAATTTTGCTAATTACATATCTACTAATCAAACCAAAGCAAATGTTGCTCCTGATGCAAAAAACAAATTGGATAAAAATGTCCTTGTGAATGATTTATATAAAAATTTCGTTGAAACAAGTTGCATAAATTTTCTGAATAATGAATTGGAAAATAAATTTCCTGATTTTAAAGCGCTAATGAAAGAATATCTTGATGGTATGTTGCTTTTTGAATTGACAGATAAAAAAGTTTGGTCAAAATCCGTGAAAGACTCTGCCGGATTGGCTAATTTTTATCAAGATAATAAAAGCAACTACATGTGGGACGAACGTTTAAATGCTTCTGTTTTCACATGTGCCAACAAAACTGTTGCTGATGATGTTAAAAAACAAATTATTAAATCAGGAAAAAATTATAACAGCAAAGCTTTATTAGCGCTGATCAATAAATCAAATCCTAAAGACCTTAAAATTGACAGCGCTTCATTTTCGAAAAATGAAAATAAAGCAATTGATGCAATAAAATGGATTGCTAATGAAAAGCCTGTAGATGTTAATGTTGACAGTACAATTAAATTTGTTATTGTGTATAAAGTTCTTGCTCCACAACCTAAAACACTGGATGAAGCAAAAGGAATCATCACAGCTGATTATCAGGATTACCTTGAAAAACAATGGATCACAGATTTGAAAAAGAAATATGTAGTCAATGTAAATAATGACATATTTAATTCATTAGTAAAATAAATATTTACATTGAGATATATATTATTCATAATCATTCTTATTTTATTTAGCTCTTGCCATTTCTTTGATAAAAAAAAAGAAGACAGAGAAGTGGCAAGAGTATATGATCAACATCTTTTTGCATCAGATATTACAGGAATCATTCCGCCTAAAACATCAGCAAAAGACAGCGCTGAAATCATCTCAAATTTTATCAATAATTGGGTGAAAGAAAAAGTACTTTTACACAAAGCGACCGAAAACCTTTCTTCTGAAAAGATTGATTTTACTAAGAAACTGGAGGATTATAAAAATTCTCTTATTATTTACACTTACGAAACAGAGCTAATCAGGCAGAAAGTTGACACGAATGTTTCTGAAAAAGAAATTGTCCAGTATTATGAAAAAAACAAAGATGATTTTTCATTGAAAGATAATATTGTAAAAGTTAATTATGTGAAACTTGCTTCCCATGCGTCTGTCAGCAATATCAACTTAGTGAAACAATATTTAAAATCTGATAATCCTAAATATAAAGAAAGTTTGCTGAATTTCTGCCAGAAATATGCAGTGAATTATTTTCTTGATGATGAATCGTGGTTACTATTTAATGACCTGTTAAAAGAAATTCCGATTCAAACGTATAATCAGGAAAATTACTTGCAAAACAACAGATACATTGAAATTAAAGATTCGCTCTACTCCTATTTTCTCAACATTAAAGGCTTTCGCATCAAAGAATCTTTATCACCTATAAATTTTGAAAAAGATAATATTAAGAAAATAATTATTAATAAAAGAAAAGTTAAACTCATCAATGATATTCATGATAAAATTTATCAAGATGCTGTTAAACATAAAGATTTTGAAATATTTAAATAAACTGCATCTGTAAATGACAAAAAGAATTTTCATCCTGTTGATTTTAATAAGTTTCAATTGCTTGCGTTTACGGGCACAGGAAAAAGAGAAAGTAATAGATCAAATAATTGCTGTTGTCGGTGGCAATATCGTTAAACTTTCAGATATTGAACATCAGTATATTCAATATCTTTCAGAGGGTTACACAAAAACAGAAAATATCAAGTGTTCAATGCTTGATCAACTTTTATATCATAAACTTTTATTGAATCAGGCACAACTGGATAGTGTTAAAATCACAGAAGAACAAGTTGATAATGAACTTGAACGTCGTATGCGTTTTTTTGTTGAACGTTTGGGATCAGAACAAAAGATGGAAGAATTTTATCAAAAATCAATTCCTGAATTAAAAGATGAATTTCGCCCTGATGTTAAAGAGCAATTGCTCATTCAACAAATGGAAAACAAAATTACAGAGGACTTGAAAGTAACTCCTTCTGATATAAAATTATTTTTCCGTTCATTACCTGAAGATAGTATTCCATTAGTCAATTCAGAAATGGAAATCGGTCAAATCGTCAAACAACCTGAAGTAGGTATTGAAGAAAAAAAAGCGGTGAGAGATAAATTGAATGCACTTAGAGAAAGAGTTTTAAAAGGAGAAAGTTTTGCAACACTTGCTATACTTTATTCTGAAGATCCTGAATCTGCTAAAAAAGGCGGTGAATTAGGATTGAAACCAAGAGGCACATTTGTTCCTGAATTTGAAACTGCTGCATTTGAGCTTAAAAAAAACGAAGTATCTCCTATCATTGAAACAAAATTTGGTTATCATATTCTTCAATTAATCGAACGACAAGGAGAATACATTAATGTAAAACATATTCTGATTCAACCAAAAGTTTCAACTGCTGATTTAGTTAAAGCTAAAAATTATCTTGACAGTATAAAAACCTTAATAGATAAAAAGAAAATCACGTTTGAAGAAGCAGCCACATTATTTTCAGATGATCCAGGAAAAAATAATGGTGGACTCATCGTCAACCCTCAATCAGGAAATACAAGATTTGAAACAGATCAACTTGATCCTTCCATATTTTTCGTTATTGATAAATTAAAACTTAAAGAAACTTCTAAACCTGTTATAATGAAAAGCGCTGAAGGCAAACAGGCCTATCGTTTATTATATTTAAAAACAAGATCAGAACCTCACCGTGCTACAATTAAAGATGATTATGACCGGATACAAGCAGCAGCATTGGCTGACAAAAAAAATAAGACATTGACAACATGGATTAATGATAAAATAAAAAAAACATATATTCACATTAACGATGAATGGAAAGTGTGTCAATTCAAACGTAATTGGCTAAAAGAATAATTATTTTTCATGATGAATAAATACAATTCAGATATAGAGGCAATCCAATCATTGGTCAGTAAAAACAATGAACTGCGATTGGAAATTGCAAAAGTTATAGTTGGGCAAGATGAAGTTATAAAAAACATCATCATTAGTATTTTCAGCAAAGGACATTGTTTGCTGATTGGTGTTCCCGGACTTGCCAAAACGCTCATCGTTAAAACGATTGCGAGTACTCTTGGTCTTGACTTTAAACGTATTCAGTTCACCCCAGACCTTATGCCTTCTGATATTTTGGGTTCTGAAATTCTTGATGAACATCGAACGTTCAGATTTATCAAAGGACCTGTTTTTTCAAATATTATTTTGGCTGACGAAATCAATCGTACGCCACCGAAAACACAGTCTGCTTTATTGGAAGCAATGCAGGAAAATGCTGTCACTGTAGCCGGTCAGACTATGAAATTACAAGAACCATTTTTTGTTCTTGCTACACAGAACCCAATTGAACATGAAGGCACGTACCCACTTCCAGAAGCGCAGTTAGACCGTTTCATGTTTAATGTATGGTTGGATTATCCTTCTACTATTGAAGAGATTAATATTGTTAAAACAACAACCTCAGACACTATACCTGAAATCAAATCAGTCATGAATCATGAAGAGATTCTGTATTTTCAACATTTGGTAAGAAGAATTCCTGTAACTGATAATGTTTATCAATATATCGTTAATCTTGTTTCTAAAACAAGACCTAATACAACTGTTGCTCACGCAATGGCAAATGAATTTATTCACTGGGGCGCAGGACCAAGAGCATCGCAATACCTTGCTATTGGAGCAAAATGTCACGCCGCATTGAATGGTAAATTTTCTCCAGACATTGAAGATGTTCAAGCTGTAGCTATATCAGTTTTGCGTCATCGTTTAGTTCGCAATTACAAAGCTGAAGCTGAAAATATCAAAGTAGAAGATATTATAAATGAGTTAATGAAATAGTTTTTATTTTTCAAGGTTATTGAATCATGAAAAAAACAAAAGCTATAAATAAACCCAAACAACTTTCAACAAAGAAAGATCAAACTCCGCTTTTCATTTCACTAATTTGTGTTATTTCATTTATTGCATTTTCCCCGTCACTATTGAATCAGATTGATATTTGGGATGATTATTATTATTTGAACTTAAATCCATATTTAAAAATTCTTTCTTTTGAAAACATTAAAAATATTTTCATACATCCGTATTTAGCCAATTATCAACCGTTCACACTGATAACTTATACTTTTGAATATTCTCTTTTCAAATTTAATCCTCTACCCTATCATTTAACAAATATCCTTCTAAACCTACTAAATTCAGTATTATTATATTTCTTCATTCGACAACTTACCAAATCAAATAACATTGCTTTCGTTACTGCAATTTTATTTGGCATTCATCCTTTACATGTTGAATCTGTAACATGGGTTTCTGAAAGAAAAGATGTTTTATATGCACTTTTCTTCATACTTGGAATGATATTTTATCTTTCATTTAAAGAAAAAAAAGAAAAAAAATATTATTATCTAACATTGGCAATGTTCCTATTTTCATGCCTTTCTAAAGCAATGGCGGTTACATTTTCTGTCATACTTATTTTGTTAGATTATTTAAAGGATAAAGAATTTAAATTTTCATCTCTTTACAATAAAATCCCATTTTTTATTATTTCGTTAATCTTCGGTTTGATTGCAATAAAAGTACAGAAAGAAGGCGGAGCCATTGGATTTACGTCAAATAATGTTTATACTTTCTCCGACAAATTTTTCTTTGCAAATTATAGTTTGTTTTTTTACATCTATAAAATGTTCTTGCCTTTTCATTTGTCAGGTTTATATCCTTATCCTGTGAAGTCTGGCGCACCTTTGCCTTTACCTTATCTAATTTCACCATTCATTAATGCAGCTTTTTTCTTTTTTATTATTTATTCTATCAAACGTTCAAAAAATATTGTTTTTGGTTGTCTATTTTTTTTAATCAGTATTTTTCCAGTTCTACAAATATTATCCGTTGGCGCTGCGATTGCAGCCGATAGATATTTTTATGTTGCTTCAATTGGTCTGTTTTTTCTGGCTGGAGTTGGTTTTAATACAATTTTTGAAAATAAAAAATTTGTTCAATATAAATCTGCTTTGATAATTTTTGGAATTTTAATTATTCTTGGATTAAGTTATCAAACTTCTGAACGCACCAAAGTATGGAAAAATTCAGGCGAATTCTGGGGAAACGTAGCAGAAGAATTTCCCAAACTCGAATTACCATACTTCAACAGAGGCGCCTATTATTACGGAATAAAGAATTATGATGCAGCGTTGAATGATTTTTCAAAAGCAATTGAATGTTATCCTAATTACAAGGAAGCTTTACAGTGGAGAGCTGAAATTTACACGAATCAAACCAAGTATAATCAAGCAAAGGAAGATTATCTTCATCTAATACGCATCAATACTGAAAATGCAGATGTAAATACTAAACTCGGCGAAATCTTTGGTAGATACCTCAATAATCCGGACAGTGCTATTATTTATTTAACCAAAGCAAATCAATTACAACCTAATAATTTTTCAATTATAGATAATATTGGAATTTCTTATGCTATGAAAGGGAAATTAGAGTTAGCATTACAATTTTTTATGCAAGCACAAAAGTTAAAACCCAATGATCAGAATACGCTCATGAATATTTCCATTACTTATAAAAACATGGGAAATATTAAAAAAGCTGAAGAATACCATCAATACGCTGTAAATGCTGGCAGAAAATAAAGACTGACAAATTATTTTTTTTCAGGTTCACTTTTCTTTTTCTTAAAACTCATATTATATAAAATACGAAAATATATCAGTCCGCTGGGATAGAAGCCTTTATTATCGCCAAGATAAATATGTTTCATAGATAAGTCAGCGCCAATATAAGTAAGAAATTTATCATTTAACATCAAACGAAATCCTGCACCAACAAGAGCGCCATATCCCAAGCCCCAATCACGTAAATTATAATATTTATAATATGGATTAAGAAAACTAAATGTATAAGATTGTGTAGTAACTGAATCATTTCTAAATTCTACACTTGCATCTTTAACAATTGTATTATTCAAATTAAAAGCTGCCTGAACATAAGGCTTAATCAGTGAAGGTTTTCCGAAGGTCATAAAAATGCCTACATTGATATCGTATCGTTGTTCTACACCTCTTATTTTATTGAAAAAGGGATTATTATTTGAGATTGAAATTCCTGCAAATTGAATAGAAAACTGGTCAACAGTGGTAAGTTTAGCATAATTGAAATCACCAAAAATTGCAATGTTATCTGAAAGATTATACTTCAAATGAAAACCAATAGCAATAGGTTTATTGTACCGCATATGGGTTGGCAATTCTTTTATTTCAAAATCCCTACCATAATAATCTCTAATCTGTTTATAAAACGGATTATAACTGACAGTATCAGCAGGAGTTCCAGTTGGATTCCATGTTGGACCTATCAAATTTTGAAGATTATTAATACTATTATTCCCATTATAATAATTTGCCGTATTATTATTTGGCATATATAATCCAAAATTAAAACCGTATTCAAAAAGATCTTTTGTAGATAAAGGATCGTCCCCTTTTTTCTTTTTCTTTTTTGATTCTATCTTCGCTTTTTCAGCAGATTCCTCAACGTATTTACGATTGATTTGAGCATATATATTCTGAGAACAACAAGATGTCAGAATCAAAATTAAAAACAATATTTTAAATAAATATTTCAAAATTATTTTTTTCAAATTTAATGATTTATTCAGCAACTGCGCCACCGTTATACAGTTGATTTTTATATTTCAGAGAAGGCGATTGAATGAATTCACCTAATCCTAATTCATTCCATTTTTCATCAACGTTCTTGATCGTTTCATCATCACTCACAATAATATTCGGCCATTGACGCTCAAAGCCATCGTATTGCTTAGTTTTTCGAGTAGCATCTATGCCAACCGTTTGATTTGAAAGAAATGAATCCCTTTTAGGATCAGTATTATTTCCTATTCGCCAGACAATATCTTTCAGATCGAAAATATCAATATTTGAATCAAAATAAAAAATAAATTTCACTCCTTCTATCATCATTGATTTTACAATACTTTCATGCAAATCGTACGCATGATTTTTTTTTATTTTATCAAAAGAAATCAGTAAAATTGGAATTTCTTTTTCTGATAAATTTTTATTTATATCTTTTATTTCAGAGAATTGTTTTTTTAATTTTTCATCTTGAATAAAAAATTCTGTTTGATTGTCTTTATTGAAAATTTCTTCAGATAATTTTCGTGTAGCATCAATTCCCATCTTGCTTCCAAAGGCAAACGAAGAAGCTGAATGATCAAGCACATCAAGCGGTCCCTGACTGAAATGCAAATCAGAATTTACATTTACATTCTTTAAAATTGATTCAGCAATCTTATTATAATCATTCACATCCACGTGTTCATCAACCACAATCATGAATTTATTGAACATCATCTGTCCTGCGCCCCACAAGCAATTCATCACTTTCTGCGCATGACCGGGATATTCTTTTTTTATACTTAAGATTGCAATATTGTGAAACACACCTTCAATCGGCATATGCATATCAACAATCTCTGGAAGCATTGTCATTCTGATCGGTGTTAAAAAAATGCGTTCAGTTGCTTTGCCTATCCAAGCATCTTCCTGTGGTGGAATGCCAACGATTGTTGCCGGATACACAGCATCATTCCTATGTGTGATGCATGTCACATGAAACTTTGGATAATAATCTGCCAGAGAATAATATCCGGTATGATCGCCAAATGGACCTTCAAGAATCTTTTCTTCGGATGGATCAACATACCCTTCAATAACAAAATCAGCATCAGCAGGCACTTCCAGGTCGTTTGTGATACATTTAACCAATTCTACTTTCTTTTTTCTTAAATATCCTGCAAAAATATATTCATCCAAATTATCCGGTAATGGAGCTGTTGCAACATACGTATAAACAGGATCACCACCAAGTATAACACTTACAGGCATTTTCTTTCCAAGCTTTTTATAATGCTCATAATGCTTTGCAGAACCTTTATGTAAATGCCAATGCATGCCGGTTTCATTATCAGAAAAAACTTGCATGCGATACATACCAACATTGCGAATGCCGGTAATAGCGTCTTTTGTATGAACGACAGGCAATGTTATAAACGGTCCGCCATCTTCGGGCCAGCAAGTAAGAATAGGCAATTTAGAAAGATCAGGAGAATGTAAAATATTTTGTTGGCATAATGCTTTTCCTTTAATTACTACTTTAGGAAACCAAGCATTCATATCTCGCAATAGCGGAAGCAGCTTTAATTTTTCCAGAAAACTATCCGGGAGTTTTGAAAAACTTTTAAATAAATTTTCAATCTCTTTTCCAATCTGATCAAGATTATCAACGCCAAGCGCAAGACACATTCGTTTTTCTGAACCAAAAGCATTGATTAATAAAGGAAATGCAGTTCCATTATTTTCAAACAATAAAGCCGGACCATTTTTTTTAAGTATTCTATCAGTAATTTCAGCTATTTCAAGCTTTGGAGAAACAAAATTTTTGATTCGCACCAATTCATTTTCTTTTTCTAAAACCTTTATAAAATCCTGTAATGAATGATATGCCGTTCTGTGCGTTGTCAAAATAATGTGAACTTTTTAGGTTAAAAAAATAGAGACACTTTTTCATTAATTCAAATTTAGTTAAAAATTATTTATTCTACGTTAATTGTTTTGTTAAAGTCGTAAAATTTATTTCCGATTAGTATAATATCTAATTTTTAAATGTCTCTTTATATTTTATGCTAACTGGTTCGGATTGTTTTGAAACGAAACACTACATGAATTTTCTTTAAATCACAAAAAGAAAATCAGAAAACTTTTTTAAGGTTTTCTGATTTCTTTTGAATTATTAAAAAGACAGAAAAATGACTTTTAAAAAAGTCGAGATAACACTAGTTAATTTTTACAAATTTTTTAGTAATATATTTATTTTGATCATTTTTAATTTGAACAAAATAAATTCCAGTAGCTAACGAACTTGCATTAATGTTTATTCTGTTCATGCCAGCATTACCAAAGTTTTCCGTTGATTGAATCGTTTGTCCGAATTGATTCATCACTGAAACAATTACTTTTTCATTGTTTGTAAGATTCAAATCTATTGACAGATAATCTGTAACCGGATTTGGATGAACAACCAAAGTCATTTCATTGGCAGAGCTTTCTTTAATACCTGTCAACTGCATGTCGTAGCTATCAACAAAAGTGTTTGAATGTTGTGATTTAGCGTTTCCAATACTACAGGTTAAGTTCAGTGTAAACTGTGTTAAACCAATTTTGTTATAATTAACAATTACTTTACAAACATGAGTTGTGTCATATTGTTTGATTTTCCAAATCACTTCAGCTTTGTTTTTATCAAGAATAGTAATCTTGTCTACATTCGCTGATTCTATTGGTTTCTGGTAGTCAATAACACATGAATCCAATTGTGATATTAGTTTATCAACTAAAGGAATATTTGCAATTTTTCTTGTGTTGAAAATAGTATCAGGAATAGCAGGATCAATTCTTAACGTTGAATCAGAATTACCTAAAAATACAGTCTGACAATAAAAATCTTTACAAGTACTTCCACTAATTGTTAAACATACTTTGTATGTTCCAGATCCACTAAAAGCATGAACAGGACTTTTATCAGTTGAAACAGAGCCATCACCGAAATCCCAATTAACACTGGCAATATCTCCCGAAGAAACATTAACAAAGTTCAATGTGTTAGGAGCAATATCCGCAGGAGTTAAAGCAATGACAGAATCTTTAGGCAACTTGAATTTATTGATATAAAAAGCAGCATGGCATTCAGGTTTAATAGAGTCAGGATTGCCAATATATACAGGTTGACAAGCAATTTGATTACAATTAGTACTTGAAACGGTTAAACAAACTTTATAAGCGCCTCTATTTTTAAATATATGAATAGGATTTTTTTCAGCAGAAGGAGTTGTACCATCACTAAAATCCCAATTGCATTTTAACAGATTACCTATCGAATTATTCACAAATCGAAAAGTATTCTGTGGTAGATTAGGATAATCAATATTTAAAGAATCCTTAACATAAAAATCAGCAAGACAAGGTTGTTTCATTGAATCAACAGGTTGAATTGTGATAACCTTACAAATTGTATTCTGACAATTTGGACCTCCAATAAACAAACAGACTTTATTTAATCCGACATTAATAAATGTATGTTTTGGAGCTGAATCATTTGAATAATTACCATCACCAAAATCCCAGAATATTTTAGTTATATTACCTTTTGAAACGTTTTCAAACTGAAATGATTTTGCAAATAATGCTGGTTTCATAGATAATGAATCTTGCTTATTAAAATTTCCGTTAAAATTAAAATCAGCAGTACAAGGTGGAATAGGTTTAACATTTCCATCACATAGTGTAAAATTAAATTCGTATTTATTCAACCCTGATTTGGCTGTTTTATCTAACATTTTTTGAGTGCAATCATAAGTATAAACATCAATATCAATGTTTGAAGTATCTGGCATATCAAAAACAATTTGATATACTCCATTTGAATCTGTCATAACCTTTGTTTCAAAATTAAAAGGTTTTGGCTTGGTAGAATCAGCAGGTAAAGCATTAATCTTAAAAGCATGTAGATAAACCACATGATTTGCAATTCCTTTTTGAGTGGAATCATTTTTCAATGTGCCTTTAACAGTTACTGTCATGGCAAACAAACAAGTTACTAAATTAAGCAACACACTAATGAATAAAATCTTTTTCATAATTTTAAGGTTTTTAATTTTAACATTGACGCATAAATTATAAAAAGGTTGTATGAACACAAAAAAAAATCTATAAATTAAATGAATTTTCAAAAATAAATATCTATGTGCAACCTATTATAATAATAGATGAAAAATAAAAAAGGTGTCAATTAAAAACTGACACCTTTTTTTTATAAATAAAATTTCTAAATATTAAGCTTTATCGTTGCTTCCAAGCACATTTACAATTTTATGTTTGTAAAGTACTTTCAATGCATCACGAGCTGGTCCGAGATATTTTCTTGGATCAAATTCTGCTGGAGAATCAACAAACACTTTTCTAACAGCTGCAGTCATTGCAAGTCTTCCGTCAGAATCAATATTGATTTTACATACTGCTGATTTTGCAGCTCTTCTAAGCTGTTCTTCAGGAATACCAACTGCATCTTTTAATTTTCCACCATTTGCATTAATCAGTTGAACTAATTCAGCTGGAACTGAAGAAGCACCATGTAATACGATTGGGAAGCCGGCAATTCTTTTTTCAATTTCTTCAAGAATATCAAATCTGAGTGGAGGTGGAATTAAAACACCATCAGCATTTTTAGTACACTGTTCTGGTTTGAATTTGTTAGCGCCATGTGATGTTCCAATTGAAATTGCTAATGAATCAACATTTGTTTTCTTAACAAAATCTTCAACTTGTTCTGGCTGTGTATAAACAGACATTGCAGCAACAACATCATCTTCAATGCCTGATAAAACGCCAAGTTCACCTTCAACGGTTACATCATATTTATGAGCATATTCAACAACTTGTTTAGTCAATTCAACATTTTTTTCGTATGAATGATGTGAACCATCAATCATTACTGAAGAAAAGCCAAAGTCAATACATGATTTACATAATTCAAATGTATCACCATGATCCAAATGAAGAACGATTGGAATTTCACAACCAAGTTCTTTTGCATATTGCACAGCTCCTTGAGCTAAGAAACGAAGCAGCGTTTGATTTGCATATTTTCTTGCACCACTTGAAACCTGTAAGATAACAGGAGATTTTGTTTCAACGCAAGCAGCAACAATTGCCTGCATTTGTTCAAGATTATTAAAATTAAAAGCAGGTATTGCATAACCGCCTTTTACTGCATTGCTGAATAATTCTTTTGAATTAACCAGACCTAAATCTTTGTAATGTATCATAATTAATTTTTTAAAATTTGTTAAACGAGTGCAAATTTCCTTCTTTTTTTGGTAATTAAGAAATATTCGGTGAATTAATTTTCACCATCATTCTAATAAACACTATTTTGAAGAGTTTTATTTATAAATTTCTCTTTTGGCAGCGAGCAAAGTATTCTTTAAAAGACCAACGCGCGTCATCGGTCCAACACCGCCAGGAACAGGCGTTATATAGCTACATTTAGAAGAAACTTCATCAAATTTAACATCGCCTTTTAATTTAAAACCAGATTTTGTTACGTCTGATTTTACACGAGTCGTCCCCACATCAATAACAACGGCGCCTTCTTTAACCATGTCAGCGGTCAGAAATTCAGGTTTACCAAGCGCTGCAATGATAATATCTCCCTGCAAACAAAACTCTTTTATATTTGGCGTACGGCTGTGACAAACCGTTACAGTAGCATCTCCTGGATTTGTTTTAAGCGACATCAGCACACTCATTGGTCTGCCAACAATATTGCTTCTGCCAATGACCACACAATGTTTACCTTTTGTTTCAATATTATAACGTTTCAACAATTCCATAATACCGTAAGGAGTTGCAGAAATAAACGCTGGTAAGCCAATCGCAGTACGACCAACATTGATCGGATGAAATCCATCAACGTCTTTTTTTGGATTGATTGTTTCAATCACTTTTTGCTCTGAAATATGCTTTGGCAAAGGCAATTGAACGATGAAACCATCAATTGAATCATCATTGTTAAATTCAATAACTTTATCCAACACTTCTTTTTCTGTAACATCATCTTCATAACGAACCAATGTAGAATCAAAACCAACTTCTTCACAATCCTTTACTTTGCTTGCAACATAGGTTTCACTACCACCATCATGACCAACAAGAATTGCAGCCAGATGAGGTGTTTTCCCTCCACTTGATTTTATCTTTTTAACTTCTTCAGCAATTTCAGCTTTAATTTCTAAAGCAATTTTTTTTCCATCAATTAGAATCATAAAAATAATTTTAAAGATTTTATAACTATATTCCTTTAAACGCTACTATTTTCAGCCATTAGGCTTAAACATCTATATTTATATCGGCAAATATATTTAATCTCCGAATAAATTACAAATAAATTTGATTTTTGAAAAAATCAATGTATCTTTGCCGTCCTTTTTTGAGGGAAATACTTTAAACTTTTTTAAAATGAATCAATCTGAAATTATTACTCTTGTTAAAAACTCATTTACTGAAAATGAGGGTATTCCAGCTTTTAAAGCAGGTGATACAATCACTGTTAATTATAAAATTAAAGAAGGTAACAAAGAAAGAATCCAGCCTTTCCAAGGTGTTGTGATACAAGTGAGCGGTAAAGGTTTTTATAAAACATTTACTATTCGTAAAATTTCCGGTGGTATCGGAATTGAAAGAATTATTCCAATAAATTCTCCTTTCATCGAAAAGATTGAAGTAAACAAACATGGTATTGTTCGTAGAGCAAGAATTTTCTACTTAAGAGATTTAACCGGTAAGAAAGCAAGAATTAAAGAAAAGAGAATGTTGAGCAAGCAAGGTGTTTAATATTCATTTTTAATATAATTTTAACCCCGACTTATCGGGGTTTTTTTTTGCACAAAAATGAAGAAAGCGCTTTTTTTCGAAAAACTAGAAAACAATAAAGTCCGATGTTTGCTCTGTCCGCACAATTGCTTGATAGCAGAAGGACAGACAGAAATATGCGGAGTAAGAAAAAATTTTAATGGCGAATTATTTGCAACTTCTTTCGGAAAAATTTCAGCAATGCATTCAGACCCAATCGAGAAAAAGCCTTTATATCATTACTTTCCGGGTGCTTCTATCTTTTCAATCGGCAGTATCGGTTGCAATCTCAAATGCAAGTTTTGTCAGAATTATCAGATTTCACAATGTATTGATGATGATTTTCAATCTTTAAAAAATATAACTTCCACAGAAATTATTTCAATTTCAAAAAACGTTAAAAATAATATAGGCATTGCATATACTTATAACGAACCAACGATTTGGTTTGAATTCATGCTTGAAACGGCTGATAAAGCAAAAGAAAATAACCTTAAAAATGTAATGATAACAAATGGTTTCATTAACAAAAAACCTTTACTAGAATTATTAAATTTCATAGATGCTTTTAATGTGGACTTAAAATCTTTCTCTGAAAATTTTTACAAAAACATAACTTCTTCAAAACTTGAACCTGTTAAAGAAACTTTAAAAACAATTAGAAATAGCGGCAAACACCTTGAAATCACGAAACTTATTATTCCAACATTAAATGATGATGAAAGAAAATTTGAAGAAATGATTTGCTGGATTAAAAATGAACTTGGCGAAAATACTGTGCTGCATTTATCAAAATATTTTCCAAACTATAAAATGAATATCTCTGAAACTCCTGATTCTACAATGAATAATCTATTTCATATTGCCAAGAATCAGTTGAAGTATATTTATCTTGGCAATATGTTTTCTTCGGTAGGAAACGATACTTGCTGCGCCAATTGCGGAAAAAAAGTGATTCGGAGAAATGGTTATCACACAGAAAACATTGCATTGAAAGACGGAAAATGTAAGTATTGCGGAAATACTATTTTAGAATATTTTTAATTGATTCAAAGATTTGATATTACCATCTAATTTCATTTTAAAAAAATATATCTTTGTAATAATAATATGATAAAAACCTTACATATCCTTCCATTTGGGAATATTTTGTTAGGTTTTTCTTGAGCTATAAACAAGTTAGCAGCCATTGGAATGAAACAAATACAATTATTACTTTTCCTTTCTTTTTTAGCAATAGAAAGTTGTGACTTTAAACTGACAAAAAGTTTATCGAATGAATCTAGTTCAAATTTAAAAGAATCATTAGATAATGGATATTTTCTGGCTAATTTTGGAGCTTGTAATGTTTTCATAAACGATAGTATTAAATTTAAAGTTATTGAATCATTTGCCGAAAGACCGCATAGAATTACATCATATGATGATCATAATTATTTGATAGACTACTCGAAATTTCAACTTGTAATTATTATAGATAGAAAATTTTGGGATTTAAAGGGGTTTTATTATAAATGGAATTTAAAAGAAGAATACTTGCTTGGCGACAAAAGCATATCCTGTATGTTTAATGACACAATTGTTCCTGATACAATATCAATTCCCGTGCAAATCAACGACACTGACTCAACAGGTAATGCTGGAAAGAATAACAATAAAATAATTGGATACTTTAATTTGATAAAAAAAGGAAATAATTAAACAACGGCTGCCAATCGAGGTACTGCACCACCAGTAAACACTGATGGGGAAGAGCCTCTCACATTTTGCAGGTTGCCAGCGATTGCAAGTAAACCCCGCACTGTATTTAGCTTCGAACGCAGTTGTGTAATTGCAGGACAAAAATAATCTCAAATTATTATTTTTTGTAAATTTGTAAAAATAAATTAAAAAATGAACTCAACGATATTGATAAATAAATTTCAGAAATTACCTTCAACAGCTCAACAACAGGTGGCAGATTTTATTGAATTTATTTCGATTAAATATTTATCATCTGCAAAATTGACTAAAAGAAAATCAATGGAGTCAAGAGACTTTAAGTTTAACTGGGAAGATTCAATTTCTGAATATAGAAAAAAATATACTTCAGTTGAATTACAACATAAAGCCAACGAATGGAGAAGTATTTAATTGACACTAATATATTTCTTGAGATTCTTTTAGGGCAAGAAAGAAAAGAAAAATGCAAGGATTATCTTAATAGTAAATTAGGTAAAATCTACATTTCAGATTTTTCACTACATTCGATTGGTGTAATACTCTTTAAACTTGATAAGCAAGATAAATTTGATTTATTCTTAGAAGATTTATTACCAAGGATTGAACATATCGGATTGCCACTGATTGATTATAAAAACGTAAAAAAAAATTCAAGAAAATATAAACTTGATTTTGATGATGCTTATCAAACTTCTATTGCTGAATCTTTTGGATTGACAATTTCTACAATTGACAAAGATTATAAAAAAGTTGATAAGGATTTTAAGGTTGAATTTATTAAATAAACAAAGCAACTACTCACACATCGACTCAAATTCCATGCGGGTTTCAGAAGATTTTCAAATTCAGTTCTTCAATTTATAAAAACAAACAATCTTCTTCAACTATTCCAAATTATTAATAATCTTCAAATTCAAACGTTATTCTGTACTTATTGAAGATTGATACATTTTTTTAATCAGTAAATTGTGTATTTAAAAAAATTCGTGTACGTTTGTTCTGAAATTTAATATTATGCCCATCAAACGTTCAAAACTTTTAATTATCAGATTGTGGAATCACAATTTGCAAATATTCAAAGCGATTCTTTTTCTGATTAGCGCAGTCATATTAATTTCACTTTTCCCGCGTGAAGGCAGCATCAGCATTGATTATGAACAAGGAAAACCCTGGCGACACAAAGATCTAATTGCTCCATTTGATTTTTCAATAAATAAATCTGAAGACGAACTAAATCAGGAGAAAAGTCTTTTGATGAAAGACATTAAATTTTATTACAAATTAGATTCTAACATTTACATCAAAGAAAAAAATGAGTTCTACAGAGATCTAAATAATAAATGTAGAGATTTTAATATAAATGAAGATGTTAAACACAAATATCAACTGTTTGGATTAAAAATTATTGATACTCTTTTTTCCCGCGGAATCATTCGTCCATCTTCAGAATTTAACCAATCACATCCAGACCATGATGTAATTTATTTATTGAAAAAAAATATTGCAGAAGAAAAAAAATACACTGACTTTTTCACCATTCATTCTGCTGAAAATTATATTAAATCTGAACTGAATAAACATAAAGAAATATCAAAAGATTTTTTACAACCGCTTTTACTTGATGCACTTAATCAGAATGTGACAATTGATGACAAGACCGGAGATAAAATCAAACAAACGGCATACGATAATATTTCATTAACCAAAGGCATAGTTCAAGCAGGTGAGATTATCATTTCGCAAGGAGATATTGTAACTGCTGATAAAAAACTTATTCTGGATTCTTATATTCAACAATATAAAAACCATACGCATTCAGGCTCCTACTCTTGGTTGATACTTACCGGACAATCACTATTGGTTTGTATTTCGCTTATTCTACTTGCATTATTTCTTGCCTATTATCGTAAAGATATATTTGCAGTAAATAAAAAATTACTCCTTATTCTTTTGTTAATTATCTTAATGGTTTTCACTACCAGCATGGTCATTAAATATAATGTTAAAAATCTATATATTGTGCCGATATGTTTGGTGCCAATAATTGTCCGTTCATTTTTCGACACACGTTTGGCTCAGTTCGTTCATATCATTATGATTATTCTAATTGGATTTCTAACACCGAATAGTTTTGAATTTGTATTTCTTCAATTAGTTGCCGGCGTAATTGCGATTATCACGATTATCAAGCTTTATCAGCGTGCTCAATTCTTTTTTACTGCATTGATTATTTTTATTACGTATGCAGCAACTTATACCGGACTGATTTTGATGAAAGGTGGCAATCTGGAAGATATTGAATTGGACAACTACATGCGATTTGCTTTCAGCGCACTGCTCACGCTATTTTCATATCCTTTAATATTTTTATTTGAAAAAATATTCAGTTTTGTTACTGATGTTTCTTTGATGGAACTCTCAGACACCAATAGCAAGTTGCTTCGCGAATTAGCTCAACGAGCTCCAGGCACTTTTCAACATTCACTTCGTCTTTCTAATCTTGCAGAAGAAATTATTTATCAAATCAATGGAAAAGCGTTGCTTGTAAAGACCGGAGCCATGTATCACGATATTGGGAAAATGGAATCGCCCATGTATTTTACAGAAAATCAATTGAGCGGAATGAACCCTCATGATGACCTGACTTACGAAGAAAGTGCTAAAATAATTATCAATCATGTTATCAGAGGCGTTGAACTAGCGAAGAAAAATAATATCCCAGAAGAAATTATTGATTTTATTCGTACACATCATGGCACCACCAAAACACAGTATTTTCTTGTCATGCACAACAGAGACAGAGAAGCTGAATTTATTGATGAAAGCCTTTTTACCTATCATGGTCCAATTCCTTTTTCAAAAGAAACAGCCGTGCTAATGCTTGTTGATGGCGTTGAAGCCGCTGCTCGCAGCTTAAAAACGTATGATGAAAAATCCATCAGCGATATTGTTGAAAAAATTGTAAATGATAAAATTGCCGAAGAACAATTAATCAATGCAAATATTACACTCAAGGAAATCACGATTGTAAAGAAAACATTGAAAAAACAATTGAGAAATTTGTATCATGTACGAACTGCTTATCCTTCATAATTTTCTGAAATCTTACTTACTTTTTAAACATGGAAAATATTATTTTAAAACCTATAAAAACCACACAGGATATTGATCGCTTGATTGAAGCCGGTTATACAGTGGTTGGACCAAGAAATGATCTTGAAAAAGATTTAAAAACCTTTAAAATTTTTCTGGAAAAAGGAAAAGAATTTGCTCCCGAAGACTGGCTTAAACATGAAGGTTACAGAATGGTTGCCCCCAATCAATTCACCAATGGATTTTGGATTGCATTTAAAATGGTGAATGATTTTCCTGATGAAAGATTTAACTCAAATTATTTTTTGAAGAAAGACGATACATTAATTAAGTTATATCTTCAAAAAGAAATGCCAAAGTTAGATTAATTTTATTTCTTCGTTTTTAAAGTGATTACTGTTATTTCTGGTCGAATTCCTACTCTGCCCGGAAAACCTATATATCCAAAGCCTACATTCACATAAAGCGATTGATTATTTTCAGAATATAATCCCGCCCATTTATGATATTGATATTGTACAGGACTCCATCTGAACCATTTTGTATCAACACCAAACTGGAAGCCGTGTGTATGGCCTGAAAGAGTAAGCGCAATATCTGTTTTGTTTTTCACTTCCGCATCCCAATGCGAAGGATCATGTGACAATAAAATTTTAAAAGGTACTTCATTCACACCTTTCATCGCTTTTGCTAAATCACCATATTTGTGAAACGGTGGTTTGCCCCAGTTTCTGATGCCAATCAGAACAATGGAATCATTGCCTTTTCTCAATATAACATGTTCATCAAGCAATAAATAGAAAGGTGTTTTTTGATAAGTAGAAATTAATTCGCTCAAATGCTTTAAAGGCTCGGCTTTAATAGAATCAACCTTTCTGTAATCATTCATATCATGATTACCAAGAATAGCAAACAAACCCTGAGAAGCATGTAGTTGATTCAACATAGGAATATATGGAGTTGCTTCATCTGCAGTGATATTCACTAAATCGCCTGTAAATACAATTAAATCGGCTTGCTGATTATTAATCATATCAAGACCTTTCTTCACACTTTCCGTTCCTGAAAAGCTTCCCAAGTGCGCATCAGAGAATTGAACAATCTTAAATCCATCAAAACTTTTAGGCAAATTTTTATATTCAAGAGTAATCTGATTTACTTTAAAATTAGTTTTATTATAGGTTATTCCGTAAAATATATTTACAAAAAGCAAAGCAGAAACTATCACTCCTACTTTGGTAATATATTTTGATTTTTTAAATAATTTAAGTGAATTGAAAATAAATTCAATAAAAATAAATGGCAGAAGAATTATTTTTGGCAGATAAAGAAGAATTGTAATTCCAAAAAAATAAAAATAATGTCTGAACTTTACAAAATCTAATTTCGGTTTTCCAGAATATAGCAGAAAGCCTATAAATACTAGAAAAAATACGATTGCGATAAACCAAAAAATTATTGTGAATTGTTTTTTTCTAATTGGTTTTTCAAACATTTTTTTTGTTCCAAAATAAACAATGACATCAACCAATAATAAAATCAAAAAGGAATAAAAGAATATTTTCATAAATTAACCTACTTTTTTGTTGAAACAAAATTATCTAATTTCATTTTGTAAAATTAGATTACAGTAGAATCAACCCAAGCGGAAGTAATTCTTTATAATATGCATCAGGATAATATGAACCAACTATTACATCTTTCCCTTCACTTGAATTTGGTTGCAATGTGATTGTAACTTGTGAGTATGTTATTTTCAAATTAAATTATTAAAAAATTTTATTTTTTCTCTTGAATCATTAGTTAAAACAGTATATGTATTTGGTTTGATTTTCATAAGCATTGGGATTGCCTTTAAAATCAATCTTTTTAATAATAATATCAATCTGTCTTTTTGCTGAAATTGTACAACTTTCTTATCGTATAATTCAAATCGTTCCTTGATAATATTAAAACCTTCCGATTTTAATAAAAACTTAAATAAAGATGGAGTATAAATATTTATATGTCCATACGATAAAAAATGATTAACCTTTTTATCTACATGAAACGAAAAATCAATTGGAACTTCAAAAATTTGATGATTTGAAACTCTTTTTATTTCGCGCAGCAATATTCTTGGATGTTCAACATGTTCTATGACATGAGAACAAATTGCTAAATCAAATTCTTTATCTTTAAATGGTAATTGATATCCATCGAACTTAATAACTTCCTTTAATTTATTTATATTTTTTTTGTTTATTTGATTAATGGCGCTATCAGAAATTTCAACTGCTGTTAGCTCATTACCAAACTTTTCTTCACTTAATTTCAACAGCAAATTTCCATCACCGGCGCCGATTTCCACAACTTTATTAAATGAAAATGATTTTGAAAGTTCAATAATATTCTTTGCTTTACCAACTGCACCAATTTTTCTCCATTCCTCACTTTTATCAGAATATTGATTATTGTATGCATCCATAACTTGCTTATCTATAGAAATCATATTTATTATTTTTAGTTTTAACACTGTTCATTTTACACTCCAAACTAATTAAAAAAATTCTTTATATGCAATGGCTTAATCATAAAGAAAATTTGTATAAAATTTGGTTTAAAATATTAGAATGCAATATAACATTTTTTTTATATCAAAATTTTATAAAAACATATGTATTAAATAATAAATATCTTAGAACCCCTGTTTAATAAACCTTTTAACCTTGCTATAATTTTTAATCTACAGAATACATGGAATAATTCTCATTGAAAATAAAACTCATATTTTTCTTTTATCTTTTAGACAAACAACTTTACGCACCTTTTTAAGATTAGGTTCATAAGCATGTGGGCGAGCAAGTTCATAATCATAAAAAAGCTGTCCGAGAGAGGTTAGAAAAGGAAATCCTACTGTATCTGTTCTGTAGTGCGCAGGATCAATGATGCCGTCAGTTACATTATAAACAACTGCTGTTAACAGAAATTCGCGTTTGTTTTTAAAATCAACAAAATAAGCACAGTCGGCAAGCCAACCCCACGCCTGCCCTACTATATTAAGGATTCGCAGATTATCATCTGTTATCGAACGTTCGCTTCGTTTATAATAAAAATATTTTTTTAGATTATCAGGATATTGTGATGTATCGCTGAATTGCTTGTAGCCCGATTCCCGCGGATATATTGCAAAATATTTCATTAAAAACTGATGATCGCTTTTTGTCAGATTCATTTGTTTCTCTTTTGGCGCTGCTTCAGGAAATATGGCATACAGAAACAAATCATTCACAACCTGCAAAGGAAGATTATTGGCACGAGAAAAATCTTTCGGCGCTTTGACAAGCGTTCCGGTTGTATCCAGATATGCATTCCCTTTTTTCACACTATCCAGTGGATTGAAATAATTTTTTTCATTATACAGCATCGGCTGCTTATAAATGGAGATGCTCTTTTTATTATAAAACTGAATAATTGGCGAATATTTATTTTCATCATACGAGCAACCCATAAACTTCTGAATGATGCATGCTTTGTTGTATCCAAGCGTATGAAGCCTTTCGTTGATATATTGCTGACCAAGAAATTCATACAATCTGTTATATGCCTGATTATTGCTTGCCAAAAGTATTTGCCGGATATAATGCGCCACACATGGTTTTCCTCTGGGTGCATTGGTATCATTAGAAATATTCAGTTGACAGGAATGAACTGAATCAAAGTGCATCAAAGTATACTTATTTATTTTTTTTATATTTAAATTATTCAGCTTTTCAAGCGACATTAATAAAACGGGCAGTTTCACAAGGCTTGCAGGATTAAAATAAACGGAATCATTCACTCTGTAAGTATATTGAGTAAATGACGGATTATTGTGTTTATCCCTGTTTATCTGTGTGTAGATAATCTGTATCTCAAATTGATCAGCAGAATCAATATATCTTTGAAATATATCCGGTCTGGTCATCATCAATTTATAAATCAAAGATGAAGTATCTTTCACCACAAACGTCTTGTAATCCTTGGTTTGACTGAAGACAGGATGACTATTTAAAAAAATAAAACCTAAAAAAATTAAGAAGATTAATCTTTTAAAATAAAAAATTATTTTAAATCTTTTGTTAAACACAAACTGTGCTTATTTCTTTCTGGCTAATTCCAGATTATACACCTTTCCGTAACCTATACGGAAATTAAGAGGTTTAGCGCTTTTCTTGAAAGCATCAAACATATCTTGCTGATAGAAATTTGCAAACGACTGAATCGGTTTAGTATAAACACCAAACACAGTAACATTCCATTTCTTTGTATCATAACCATTGTAAGGAATTCCGGTATCATCCTGCAATATGGCTTTTGATCTGCTGAGAACCAAGCTGCGAATTGTTTTAAAACCAACCTGATGAGGAAGATATTGAGCAGATTTTAATAATGTAACTGTATTTGCAGAATCCAAATGTTCTATAAAAGTAGTAAACGGTTTATTTCTCGACATAGCTGTGGAACCAAGATTATTTGACAAATAATATAATGTTTTTATCTCTTTGCTGCCTTTATCATGAAATCTAAAAGACATAACTTTATTGACAACTGTCTGAAATTTTTCACCTTTTGCAAGTGAATCTATTTCACCTTTTGCATTAATCTTCATAGGCGTAACATCAACAATCACTTTGTTTGTGCGAGCCATAAATAAACAAATTATCGGCGTAGTGCCGTCAACTGTTTGATTGGCGAGGTCTTTGGTCATATCCCATGTTACAAAAAAACTGAGTTTCATTATATCATGCAACGCGCGATGAAAACCTTTAAAAATAACGCCTAATGATTTTTCCTTCACAGAATCAATCTGAGGAACGCTTCCGCAACCTTCCAAGCCGATTAAAATATATTTCTTTGCATCAGGAAATAAAATATTTACATACAAAAAATCCGGACCGCTGAAAGGATAAAAAACAGTCGGAATCTTTTTCAAATCGTTAATCTCTCTATCACGCCATTCAACAGCTTTCGAAGCATTTTCTTCATAATGATTAAATATAGAATCCATCATCAGATGATACTTTTTCCATTCTCCAGTTTTTGAATATTTATAAAAATGACCGGCTGTATCAACATTCATTCCTGCAATAAACTTAGCTGTTTCATTCAATTGAAACATTTCATGTGACATCTTTGGTTCATTCTTGGCGACATTCTGAATAGAATCTTTTGGTGAAGAATTACTTTGATTATTCTTCTTTGCTTGATTACCATTGCAGGATAACAGAACGACTGCACCCAAAAAACCATTTAATAAAATTCTTTTAAGTTTCATTTTCATTTAATTTTTAATCACTTTTTTATCAAAAACAAAATTATTCAAATAATAGATAATTGAACCACAAAATATAGTAAAAAATCCTAACAATGATTCTTGCCAACGTGTAAACATCAGATAACTCAATGTCCACAGCATAATTAAAAGAAAAATAATTGGAGTATATGGATAACCCCAGGTTTTATAAGGTCGTTCAATATTTTTATATTTATACCGATGAACGAAAATCCCCATCACTGCAAGGAAAGTAAAAAGGTTCAATGTAAAACCAGTATAAGTCATTACTGTTTCAAATGATGAAGTAATAATCAGAATAAAACTGATGACAAATTGCAACCACAAACCAATAATTGGTGTTCCCTTTAATGTTCTTACAGATAAAAATTTTAACAATTTATAATCTTCACCCATCACTTGTGACACACGTGGACCAATGAATATCATTGAGCTTACTGATGAAATTAAAATTATCGAGATCAAAATACTGAATAAAATTCCACCATTCATTCCAAAAATATATGTAGCAGAAATATAACCGACCTCCAATTGCCCTTTTAATGCTGAAGCCGGCGTAGTTAATAAGAAAGTAAAATTTAATAATACATATAATAATGTAACTAAAACCGCACTCATAAATAATGATTTAGGAATTACTTTCTGAGGATTTTCAATATCTCCGGCAATATACGCTGAAGCATTCCAACCGGAAAAAGCATAATAAACATAAATCAAAGAAATAACAAATGCAGGTTTCATAAATTCATTCAAACTGAAACTAGTGAATGAACCTGAAACATCTTGAAATTTGGGAATAAAAATCAATCCGCAAATTATAAAAACAAATATAAGTATGATGTTTGAGAATGTGATTGCTCGCTGGAATAACCCGCCAAATCTGATATTGAAGCTATGTAATATACTTAAAAAACATAATGCTGTTAAAGCAATTGCAGTTGGAGAAAATGAAGGAACAACCGAATGAAAATATTTTCCTAACGCCATGCAGGCAAGTGCAACAGGAGCTGCAAACCCTACGGTTAGCGATGTCCAACCGGAAAGAAAACCAATAAACGGATGATAAATTTTAGAAAGATAATGATATTCGCCTCCAGAACGTGGCATTGAAGCGCCAAGTTCGCCGTAAACGAGGGAACCGCTAAGAGCAACAACTCCTCCAATAATCCATAAACTTAAAATAGTAATTACATTCTGCGTTTCCATTAACTGAAACCCGAGAGATGTAAACACGCCAACGCCAATGATATTAGCTATTACAAAGGATAATGTTTTGGTTAACCCAATTTTGTCCGGTCTCAAAAGATATATTGTATAAAATGAAAATTAGCGCAAAAGTAATTTTTTTCTTTAAATGAAACTCACTTTGAATTTATAATTTTTCTAATCCTCAAAAATTCAAATTTAGAATGGATATCCAATGCCGATATTAAAATTAATTTTATCAAGTCCAGTATCATTAAAAACCCAACGGTGAGTTTTCGCCATAGATGGGTCACGCATGGGAACCGCAGCATCAAGACGAATAATAAAAAATTTAAAATCCATTCGCAAACCCACACCAAATCCAACAGCTATCTCTGAAAGAAATCTATTCACATTAAATTCGCCACCTGGAAAATCAGGATTTTTTTTACGTAACCAAACATTCCCGGCATCCAGAAAAGCTGCACCCTGAAAAGCTTTATATATCGGGAATCTATATTCTAAATTTCCTTCCAAATCAATATCTCCTGTCTTTTCAACTAAAGTATTTGTAGTATCTTTAAAAGAACCAGGTCCTATTTGGCGTAAACGCCAGGCACGAATACTATTTGCACCACCGGCATAAAAACTTTTTTCAAAAGGAAGAGCATTCAAATTTGCGAATGGGAAACCAGCTCCACCTTTCAAACGAAGCACCAATTTATTTTTTTCATTAAATATTTTATACAATCGAATATCCGCATCAAACCTGAAATATTGAGCATATCTTACATTAAATAAATGATAACTTCCATCATCAGCTTTTTTCGATTGAAACGTATTATTGATAAGCTGTAACATATTACCTGCCAATTCAGCATTCAATCGAAAAAACATAAAATCTTTCAATTTATTTATTTCCTGATTATTAAAAATAAAACTATAACTCGCAGCTGGAATCATGTGATCGGTATAAGAATTTGTAATTCTCATATCATTCAGAGATTGAATTTTTGCAGTAAAAACAGAATCTTTTAAAATTTTAACATAACTCAAATCTATTGGATTTAAGATATGTCTTTTATTTTTCGATTCTTTCCAATCAAAACCATAGGTAATATTGGCTATATATCTTGTATAATCTGGTCTTCGTTGATAATCAAATCCTGTTGTAATAGTTGTTTTTGGACGGAAATATTTTGAAAACCGTTCTTGTTTTATTGGAACCAGAAACTTTGGAATTTTGAATCCACACATAATTCCTGCTTCAACCGTATTGAAAGGAAGCGATTTGCTAACATTATCTTTTGTTTGCGTTTCAATACTCTGAACCTCCATGGCGCCTTTCAGTGTAAGATTAAATATCTCAGCACCACGAAAAATATTTTTATTTTGATAAATAAAACTACCTGCAACGCCAAGATTACCGCCGGAGTTTGTTCCTCCTGTTTCTATCGAAAAAGATTGTTTGGCTGAACGTGTCATCTGAATCCTGCAATCAAGAGGCGCAGGAAGCTTAAGCAATGAATCATTTTTTTTGGGTAAATCAAATTCAAAATTAATAAATCTGAAATTCCTAAGATCAGACAACGCATTATAACTCTGCTGAACATCAACAAGATTGTAAAACCCATTATTTTCAATAAATACAGACCGAGAAATAATTTTAGGTTTAATTTCTAATTGATTAACATTTTTATATAGAAAAAAATATGTTCCTGAAATATTATTTGAATTTCGTTTTTTAACAAAATATAGAAGTGTGTCATATGTTGTATTTAAAGATTGAGTCGTAGAATAATCAGGGTTGATATAAATATTTCTAATAAAAAAACGCTGATGATTAACATAAACAAGTGAATCAGGAAAATTCTTCAATGCCACAACAGGACTGCTAATTTTCATTATTAGTGAAATCTGTTTTTTGTGCGCTAAACTGTCAGCCTGAAAACTAATGTATTCTTTTGAAAATGCGTAATAGCCATTGTTCTTCAACATTTCAACCAAACGATTACGTTCTTTCTCCAAAATATCTATATCAAAATTATTCCCGGAATGAATGAAAGAATTATGAGAATCATCCAACACAAATTTTTGAATATTTGTATCAAGTACATTATAATTAAAATGACTGATAATAAAAGGCTCTAAGGTATGTAAAAAATAAAATACTTTTACTTTCTTTTTATTGTATTTTATTTCATAATTCACTTCCGAATTAAAATATCCTTTGCCATTAAGAAAAAGTTTAAACTGTCGAGCTGTATTTTTTACAAGCATTGTATCAAGAATGACGGGCGCTTCTCCTACTGTATTCTTTAACCATGCTTTAATTTTTCTATCTTTCTTCCATCTGTCAGCCATACTATATACCCCAACGTAAAACCTAATAAAACCAAACATCTTTCGGTTTGGCTTTTGTTTTATATAGATTTTCAAATCTTCATAGCCAACATGTTTATTATCCGATTTGATAATATTTTTATCAAGTAGATATTCGTGCTCATTTAATAGCGATGTAAACCTGCACGCATTTAAAATAAAGGCAGATAAAATTATTAATATAAAAACGAATGCTTTCAATTTTTTCAAATCAATTTTTCACAAATTTAATATTAAAATTTTACAGGATTCATTTTTATGAAAATCGTTTTATTTCAAATTTAAAATTCAATAAATTTTCAATTGCTTATACATTTGTTTCTTTTATTTAAATTAAAAATTATTGGCAAACCTTTTTATGAATATGCTTTTATAAAATAATAATTAAAATTGACCAACTTCAAATTTCCTTTGGAAAGCTTATAAAACAATAGATTTATTAGGTTAAATCAGCTGTTATTAAATGATCTAAAATAATCAATTCATCATTTCGTTTTGAAAAATGAGTAATTGCATATAATTTTGTCGTTGAAATTGATAATACTATTTTGAAAAAAATTCTCATCATTCAAACTGCTTTTTTAGGCGATGTAATCCTTGCCACTCCTGTTGTTGAGCAATTACATCAAGATTATCCTGATAGCACAATTGATATTCTTATCAGAAAAGGGAATGAAGGACTTTTTATTAAACATCCTTTTTTGCATGAAATAATTATCTGGAATAAAAAAAATAAAAAAATATTTAATCTACTGAAAATTATTAAAAAAGTTCGTTCAAATAAATATGATACGATTTACAATTTGCAACGTTTTTTTTCAAGCGGATTAATTACTGCTTTCTCCGGAGCGCAACTAACTGTTGGGTTTGACAAGAACCCTCTTTCATTTTTATTTAAGAAAAAAATCAAGCATATCATTTCTTCCGGCAATCAGCCTATTCATGAAGTTGATAGAAATCTTTCACTCGTTTCAGATAATAATAACAAAGCAACCATCCGACTTTATCCTTCTGAAATAGATTATTTAAACACTAAACATCTTAAAAAAATAAAATATATCTGTATTGCACCGGCATCCGTGTGGTTCACTAAACAATATCCGGCATTAAAATGGATTGAATTTATTGACCAAATCAGCAATGATTTTAACGTTTATTTACTTGGTTCTTCTGATGATTGCAAAATCTGTTTAGAGATAATTAAAAATTCAACGAATAAAAACGTTAAAGATCTTTCAGGAGAATTATCTTTGCTGGAAACAACAGCATTGATGCATGATGCACAAATGAATTTCTGTAATGATTCAGCGCCACTGCATTTAGCATCATCTGTTAATGCACCTGTCACAGCTGTATTTTGCTCAACTATTCCTGCTTTTGGCTTTGGTCCGTTATCAGATAATTCAAAAATTATTGAAATCAATAAGCCACTGGACTGCAGACCATGCGGATTACATGGCAAAAAAGAATGTCCTGAAAAACATTTCAAATGCGCCATGGACATTCAAACCGAACGATTATTAAAACAACTGAACTAATGGAAAATGATATTTTAAAATGTATTGAAACGCTAAAAAATGGAGGAACCATTCTTTATCCAACCGATACAATTTGGGGAATTGGTTGCGATGCAACGAATGAAAAAGCTGTTAAAAAAGTAAATGCGTTAAAAAATCGCAAGGAAAATAAACATTATCTTATCTCGCTTGACAGTCCTTCTGAACTTATTTTTTATCTTGATGAATTGCCTCCAATTGCTCTTGAATTAATTAATTCATACAATAAGCCTTTAACAATCATTTATCCGAAAGCCCGGAATATTGCGAAAAATTTAATCGCTCCGGACGGTAGTATTGGTATTCGAGTAGTTAAAGATGAATTTTGCAAAGAACTGATTCATCGTTTTGGAAGTCCTATTGTTTCTACTTCCGCAAATTTATCAGGTAGTCCAGCACCTGTTTCCTTTCCTATGATTCATGAATCTATCGTGAAAAATGCAGATTATGTTGTAAAATATAATCAAGACAGAATTACAGGAATTAAACCTTCCACAATAATCAAGTTAACTGGCAAAGATGAATTTGTCATTATCAGAGAATAAATCATATTATTTAAATTTTGAAGAAAAACACAACAAAATATAATTTTAAAGAAAAAATAAACTATCCTATTTTTTCAGTCGTTTCATTAATGGCTGAAAAGCTTGATAAACCAGTTTATGTCATTGGCGGATATGTCAGAGATATAATATTGGAGCGGACTTCCAAAGATATTGATTTTGTTATTATTGGTAATGGCATCGAATTAGCTGAAAAAACAGCGGCTTATTTAGGTGATCGTGTAAAAGTAAATGTTTTCAAAAACTTTGGCACAGCCATGTTGAAATATGATGATTGGGATATCGAATTTGTTGGCGCCCGAAAAGAATCATATAACGAAAACTCTCGCAAACCTTCTGTTAATAATGGCTCGCTTGAAGATGACCAAAACAGAAGAGATTTCACCATTAATGCAATGGCTATCAGTGTTAATAAAGATACTTTTGGTCAATTGCTTGATCCGTTCAACGGATTGGAAGATATTAAAAACAAAATCATTCGCACTCCGCTAGATCCTGATATAACTTTTTCTGATGATCCACTTCGAATGATGCGCGCCATACGCTTTGCAACGCAATTGGATTTTACAATTTATCCTGAATCGCTGGAAGCTATCAAAAAAAATAAAGAAAGAATTTCTATTGTTTCCGAAGAAAGAATTTCTGATGAACTCAATAAAATCATAGCATCACATACACCTTCTATCGGAATTCAACTATTATATGAAACCGGATTACTTTCCATCATTCTTCCTCAACTTGCCAATTTAAAAGGCGTTGATTCTTATCAAGGGAAAAAGCATAAAGATAATTTTGCGCATACGCTTCAAGTACTTGATAAAATTGCATCTCAAACAGATAACCTTTGGCTGCGATGGGCTGCATTGCTTCATGATATTGCAAAACCAATTACAAAAAAATTAGATCCTTCAAATGGTTGGACATTTCACAATCATGATTTTAAAGGAGCCAAGATGATTCCAGCTATTTTCAGGCAATTAAGATTGCCATTAAATGAAAAAATGGATTATGTAAAAAAGCTGGTATCATTGCATCACAGACCAATATTTCTTTCTGCAAGCGATGTTACTGATTCAGCCATTCGCCGATTGCTCTTTGATGCAGGAGATGATATCAATGACTTGATGATGTTGTGCGAAGCAGATATTACTTCAAAAATCCCAGAGAAAGTAAAACAATATATTGACAATTTCAAAACAGTAAGAGAGAAGCTAAAAGAGATTGAAGAAAAAGATCGTCTGCGTAATTGGCAGCCACCAATCAGTGGAGAATTGATTATGCAAACATTTAACCTTTCGCCATGCAAAGAAGTTGGAATCATCAAAACTGCCATCCGCGAAGCAATTCTTGATGGCGAGATTAGCAATAATTATCAGGAAGCATTTGACTTTATGCTTAGAAAAGGAAAAAAATTAGGATTGATTGTTGTTAAATAAAATATGTTTCTATTTCAGAAATATTTCTATTCAAATTATTATTAGCTTATTCTCTATTAATTTATTGATCTTTATCAATTTATTAAAAATTTACATTCTTTTTAGAGCATGTATTATAAACTTTATTACTTTTGCGCATTAAAATTTTAAAGAGTGGCAATTTTCAAATTCAGAATTATCGCTAAAAACGAAGACGATTTCTACAGAGATATAGTTATTCATTCCGAAAAAACTTTTCATGATTTTCATGAAATCATTGTGAAATCAATAGATTCACTAACAAATGATAATTCATCATTTTATTTGTGTAATGAAAAATGGCATAAAATTTCACAGATTGCTGTCAAGGAAATGCTCCCTGATAATAATATTCAACCAGAACTAAAAGACGAAAACAGACTGATTGATTTTGTCAGATTCCCAAATCAGAAATTAATATATATCTATCACAAGCATAATATTACTTTCTATATTCGCTTGAATGAAATTTTATCAATGTGTCAAGACAATGCTGAAACCCGCTGCGTGTCAAGCAAAGGACACATTCATATTTCTAATAAAGCAATTTGTTAAAATAATTTCTTCGCATTGCTAAATATCATTAGCTAAAAAATTACTTTGTCAGAAAATAAATTAATTGTCATCGTAGGTCCAACAGCAGTTGGAAAAACTTCCTTAAGCATTGAAATTGCTAAATATTTTCAAACAGAAATCATTTCAGCCGATTCTCGCCAGTTTTATAAAGAAATGAACATTGGTACTGCTTGTCCTTCTAAAGAAGAACTTGAAGCAGTGAAACATCATTTTATACAAACACTTTCCATTAATGAATATTACAGTGCTTATAAATTCCGAGAAGATGTATTAAATTTGCTGAAAATATTATTTAAAAAGCATCAAAACGTAATCATGACAGGTGGTTCAGGCTTATATGTTCGTGCAGTCACCGATGGCATTGATGAAATTCCAGATGTTGACGAAAATATTCGCAACGAAGTAATAAGTATCTTTGAGTTACAGGGCGTTCAAGGATTACGGCAATCAGTCAAACTACTTGATCCTGAATATTACAATGAAGTGGATATAGCCAATCCAAAGCGATTGATGCGTGCTATAGAAATTTCGATGCAAACAGGAATACCTTTTTCATCATTTAGAACAAAAAAATATATACCGACAGATTTTAAAATTACACGAATCGGTTTAAATCTCAATAAAGAAGGGCTGTTCAGTCGAATCAATCAACGCGTTGATCAAATGATGGAAACCGGGTTATTGGAAGAAGCAAAAAGGCTTTATCCATTTCGAACAATGAATGCTTTAAATACTGTTGGCTACAAAGAACTTTTTGATTTTCTGGATAAAAAAAATACTTTGGAAGAAGCAATTGAAAAAATCAAACAAAACAGTCGCCGATACGCTAAACGACAATTGACTTGGTTTAGAAAAGACAAGGAAATTCAATGGTTTCAGCCGGATGAGAAAGAAAAAATCATTCAATATATTTTATCTTCATAATTTTCTATTTTTAAAAAAATAAATTTAAAAAATTCATTTTAATCAAATTTATGCTCCTGTATTAAAATATTTTATATTTTTGCACAAGTTTTGAAAATAGAAAAACAATAATTTTATGGCAAATACAAGTTCAGCGAAAAAAGCAGTAAGAGCAAACGAAGCTAAAAGAGTTCATAATAAATATTATGCAAAAACAATGCGCACAGCATTAAAAAAACTGCGTAATACCACTGATAAAACTGAAGCTCAAACCAGCTTACCTCAAGTGATTTCAATCATTGATAAGCTTGCAAAGAAAAAAATCATTCACAAAAATAAAGCTTCAAATTTGAAATCAAAACTCACTAAACAAGTTAAATCTTTATAAAATATTTTTTCTTTTTTTAAGTCTTCCATTCTCATGGAAGACTTTTTTTTGTCCATTTTTTTAAAAAATTGACTAAAAATTCAATATTTCGACACTTTACTTTCCAATAATTAATACATTTTATTAACAAATCACATCTCAAACTATATCTTTCTTCATTCTATTTTTTGATTTACAACAAGCTTTATTTAAATATTTTACAATTTACATATAAAAACACATTACATATATTTAAACAATTATCAAAATATAATTAATTGAAATTCATATAATTAAAATTAAAAATCATCAACTTTTCATCCCTATAATTAATATTTACTTCAGCAAAAATCACTTATCTTTTTGATTTTCAAAAATTCTCTGAATAAAAAACATTAAAAAGTTTCATACATTTGTCCTACTAATATTATAGGATATAAAGGATTAAAAATAATTTAACAATGAAAAATCAATTAAAAGGTAAATTTTTAAAATCAAAATTCTCAATATTTCTTTTATGTGCAATTATATTTTTATTTGGATTTACTGCTCCATTAACAAAAACGCTTAAAATAGATAAACAAAAAAGTAAGATTAAAATTTTAGGCACATCAAATCTGCATGATTGGGATGAAACTCTTACAAATTTTGATGGAGAGTTAACTATTCAAATAAAAGATGACAATATTAAAACAGTGCAATCATCAAATTTAAATTTCTATTCTAATAGTATTAAAAGTGGAAACTCTATTATGGATAATAAAACCAAAGGCGCTCTGAAAGTAGAAAAATTTCCAGTCATCAATTTTAAAACAATTCTATTTAAAGAAGCGAAAGACATTAATGATAAAAAACAAATTAATATCTTAGGAAACCTAACAATGGCAGGGATTACGAAGACAATTGAAGTTGATGGAATGAATACAATATTACCAACTGGCGGTATTTATTTTGAAGGAAAAAAAGAAATCAATATGTCTGATTACGGAATTGAACCTCCCACTGCTTTCTTTGGTTCACTTAAAGTCGGAAATAAAGTGACAATCATATTCAACATTTATTTCAATTAAAAATTTATTAAACTAAAAAAACTAATCATGAAAAAAAGTTTATCTTTCTTAGCAATGTGCATCTTCGCCTTTGCAACGTTTGCACAAAAAAGCGACACAAGCATTTACAATTACGGAATGGGATTTGAACAAGAAAAAATTGATCCTTCTGTTTTTAAGAAAGTAGATGTTAATTTAGGTGGTGATTTTGAAATTCGTTATCAATCACTAAAATCTCATGCAAATTCAGTGTCAATGACACCACTTGGAGATAATATTAATTTCCCTGCATCAAATTTAGTTTTAAATACCAATTTAGCTCCAGGTATTAAAGTTAACATGTCTGTTTATTTAGCTTCACGTCACCATTCAAATACGTATGTAGAAGGTGGTTATATTTTAATTGATCAACTTCCTTTTTTGAATTGCAAATTAGCTGATAAAATTATGAAGTATGTTACCATCAAAGTAGGTATGATGGAAATGAATTATGGTGATGCTCATTTTCGCCGATCAGACAATGCAAGAACATTAGATAATCCTTTTATTGGAAATTATATTTTGGATGGTTTTGCTATTCCTCCTGCAATGGAAATTTATTTCCGCAACAATGGTTTATTAGTAATGGGTGGTTTAACAGAAGTTATAACAAATCCAGGTCTAGGACAAGCTTTTGCTGCCGTTAAATCTGCTGATACAATTGCTGCACCAAGTTATGTAGCAACATATACTCCTTGGAGTTTAGGTAAAGAATTACAGTACTACTTTAAAGTAAGTTATGATAAAAAAATCAATAAAAACATTAGAATCAGACCTACATTTTCAGGTTATATTTGCCCTACTTCTTATGGTGGAACATTATATAATAGTGATCGTGGCGGTTCACCTTACGAAGGTGTAATGAACTCTACGGCTCTAGGATATGATGTGACAACTACAGTTGCTAACGGATACTTTGGACCAAACAATTATGCAAAAGATAATTCATTTATGGGGAATTTATTTGCAAGAATATATGGGTTTGAATTTTTTGGAACATATGAAATTGCTAAAGGTAACGAAATACCAAAAACTATTGGAGTAGGTAAAAATCCGATTACTGGCAATGGAAGTTTATTGCCTTTGCCTGTTAACACGCTTCCTTTCACAATCAATAATGCATCTGTTGAAGGATTATATTATTTTGGTACACACAAACAATTTGACATTGGTGTAAGATATACTACAGTATCAAAAAATGCACAATCTAATGTTCAAGGCACAGATTATAAAGGGAAAGTATATACTATTCCCGGATATGCTTTAAAAATGTCAACCAATAGATTACAAATAGCTGCAGGTTGGAGATTAACAAATAATATCATGACTAAAATTGAATATGTAAAACAAACTTATTCAAACTTTGCTCAATATGGAACTGGCACTCCTTTCTTTGAAGGGTTTATGGTTGAAGCAGCTATTTCATTCTAAATAAAATCTACTTATCTACATGAAAAAAATGATTAAAAATAGTTTCCATTTTTCACTTCATCCGATGAAGATGACATTCATTTTTTCGATCATTTTTTTCATGTTTTCTTTTACTCAAACTGAAAAAACAAAGCATATTGCGGCTTTACATTATTCGTCGGTTCAACTTGAAATTGGAGTTAAAACGAATACTTTTTGTTTTTCCTGCAATAATTTAATCTCTGTAAAAGACACGCTTAAATTAATTTTCAATACTGAAAACAATCAATACTATTTCAATAATAATCAATATAAAATACCTGTTCATTCGATTGATTGTCATAATTCAGCCAGAAATAATGACATGCAAAAAATATTGAAAGCGGATAAATTTCCATTTATCATTTTTAAATTAAATAATTATTTTATTAATAAAAAATCTCAAAACGAAGGAATAGCTTCAGTTTCTATTATCATGGCTGGTATTGAAAAAAATTACATGATTGATTTTTCAGAAAAGACTAAAGACGATTTTACAAATATTTCAGGCGTTTTAACTATCAACCTGAATGACTTCAATATTTTTCCACCTTCAAAACTATTTGGAATGATACAAATAGACAAAATGATAAATATTAAAATTTCATCTATTTCAAAATTCAGTAAAATAGATTAAAATTTATTTTCAAATATAATGATGAATATTAATTCCAAGGTAAGATATGGATTGCGAACAATGATTGAAATAGCTCTTCAAAAAAACAATAAAGGAATATTTCAAAAAGACATTGCGAAAAATCAGATAATCTCTGAAAAATATCTTGACCAAATAATTTCCTCACTTAAAGCATCAGATCTTATTTCTAAAACGAATGAAGGATATGTATTATCAAAATCGCAAAATAATATAAGCATTTATGATATATATAAATCATTTGAGCCGGAATTATATATTGTTCAATGTTTAAAAAAATCAACTGTCTGTAATGGATGCAATTCGTTAAATTGCGAATCATCCAATAAATTATGGAAACAACTTAATACGATAATTGTTGAATTTATGAAAACAAATACATTGGAAAATATTGTTAAAGATCATAAAAAATAATTTAACAAAATGTTTTTAAAAATTAAATAAAAAGCATCTTTCAAGTTTTAAATTTTATGTAGGTTTGTAATAATTATTTTGACTTAAAATGAAAGTAAATACAAAAATTCGTTATGGATTGAGGACCATGATTGAAATAGCTTCACAGTCTGATAATACAGGTATTCTTCAAAAAGATATTTCAAAAAATCAGAATATTTCCGATAAATATCTTGATCATATAATTTCTGCTCTTAAAACAAACGGATTAATTGTAAATGTAAGTGGGAAAAAAAGTGGATATATTTTAAAAAAGCCACAAAATAAAATCACAATTTATGATATTTACAAATCATTTGAACCAGAACTTTCAATTGTGCATTGTATTAATAATCCTGAACTGTGCGAAAAATCTGATGGTTGTTATGTTAGAGAATTTTGGGATGAATTAAATGACTTAAATCTAAAATTCCTAAAAAAGCATACACTTGAAGGTCTTGTCAAAAAAAATAAAAAAACAAATCCTTCCTTAAAAAAGATCAAGTAGTATTTTCCCTCTTATTTCCAGTCTTTGACAGCATTTTTATAATCATTCGTGTAACCATAATGTGCTGAAAAAATATATTCTGCTTCTGGCAATTTTGTAATATTTACGATTGATTTTATTGCCATTTTATGATCCATATTGAAGAATTCATTGAACTTGCCAATCTTACCATCTTTGATGCTTAAAGCATCGCCAACAAATAAATATTTATCATTAACCAAATAGCACATCGAACCGCTTGTGTGTCCTGGCGTTAATATCCCTTTGATTTTAATATTCCCAATAGTTAACATTTGTTGGTCTTGCAATAGTGTGTACTCTTTTGAATCTATTTTATTTCCAAAAAATAAAAACTTTGATTTTTTACCGTTTATCATTTGTACTTCTTGCGCGGAAAAATAAACCTTTGCATTTTTAAATAATTTAAGTGCTGCCACGTGATCTCTATCGGTATGTGTAAGCATTACAGCAATAATTTTATCTGGATTAATATTTAATTTTTTAAGTTCACCTGTAACTTTTTCAATATTATTTCCGGCATCAACAGCAATATATTGATTGCCATCTTGAATTAAAAATAAATTGACAAACGAATCATTAATAGAATAAATATTATCAATGATTTTCTTGGTTTCAATTATATGCATTCCTTTTGTTTCTGATTTGAATTTCATTATAAATCCAACACTAATTAATGTAAATAACAAAGCAATTATGCCAATAACGATCAAAATTCTTTTTACTATTTTATTCATAATTTTATATTTTTTAGATTTTAATTTCCAAATACTTTTTTCAGAATATCCGTAGTTCTTGCTGCCGGATCTTGTCTAATTTTAAACTCCTCTCCTTCTATCAGTTTAAACAATCCATCAATAGCGCGCAAAGTAACATATTCATCAAGATCAGGATTTAATTTTTGCACAAAAGGAATCATGTTATACTTACTGATTAAAGGATTCCAATATTTTGTTAATTCTACTTTTTGAAGTGCAGCTTGAATGACTGGTTTGAATTGAATTTTCAAATCATTCGTAGTTTTATCTCTTAAATATTGAGTTGCAGCATTGTTATTCCCTTTTAAAATAGATAGTCCATCAGTAATCGTTAATTTTTTTATTGCATCAAGAAAAATTGGAGCAGCTTTCTTAGCAGCTTCTTCAGCAGCGCGATTCAACGTTTCAATAAACTTATCAACCGAACTTCCCATCCCCAAATTACGCAATGTTTCATCCATGCTTTTTGCTTCAGGAGGAAAAGGAATTTTTATCAAATCATTTTTAAAGAATCCATCAACTGCCGAAGCACTCACTGTTGCTTTATCAACACCTTTGTTTAAAGCTTCTTTTAGTCCTTTAATAATATCATCACTGCTTAATGTTTTAGTTCCAGTATTTTTTTCAATAATATTTTTCAGATTAAACTGAGATTTTACAGAAATAACACTTAGGCACAAAGCCAGTCCTAAAATTATTTTCTTAATCATATCAATATTTTTTTGAGTTTATATAATTTTTAAATGCCTGATATTATTCAATCAGTAAGGATTTAATATTTCTTTAACATCTAAATAATTGAATTTATTTAGATGTTAAATATAATAAAATTTATTGTTTAGCAACTAATTGCAATTAAATTTAAATAAAAAAGAGTTTCAGATATTGTCTGAAACCCTTGTCTTTCTTGGTGATCCCGGCTGGACTCGAACCAGCAACCCACAGCTTAGAAGGCTGTTGCTCTATCCATTGAGCTACGAGACCTTATCTTTTTAAAGATTTTGCAAAATTAATTAAAAAAATGAATAATAAAAAGATAAAAATCTGTAATCATCATGAAAGATAATTACAGATTTGAATAATCATTTTAATATTACCCATTATCTAAGCAGAACGACATATCCTTGGGCGTTTACAGGATGTCCGTCATTAGTTAATCCTTGTAAATTCCAAGAATAATTTCCTTCAGGTTCGTTATTCCCTTTGTATGTACCATCCCATCCGATGGTTTGATCATTTGATTGAAAAACTTTAAACCCAAACTGATTATATACTTCAAAATTTACATATTTCAATGGTCCTCTTACAAATAATTTGTCATTATGTAAATCTCCGTTAGGCGTGAACGCATCAGGTATCCAAGGGCTTAACATATTTAAAATTCTAATATGTTTTTTAATTGTGTCAACACATTGGTCTGTATTTCTAATTATTAACTCAACCTCAAAATTACCGGTATCTCTGTATGTATATGAAGGATCTTTATCAACCGATGAACCTTCTCCGTTTCCAAAATTCCAGATATATGTCAGATCTCCTTTCCCATTATTTGGTTCTGAAAAATTATTAAACTTGATTACACCTAATTCAGTAGGTGGAAGAATTGTATCAAATGAAAAATCTGCCTGTGGTTTATTCCCTGCAATAACTTTAGCTTTCGCTCTTGTAGAAGATTTACAACCGTTTTGAGCTGTTGCTTCAACATAAAATGTTTCTGAAGAAAGAACATCAGTTGCTTTCATTGAAGTTCCTTCATTAATAATATTACCGCCAGTTGATGTAGCAAACCATTGATATTTGTTAGATGGTAATGGATTCATTATTGACAATAAAGCATCTTCTGGAATTTTTATCTTTCCAAAACAAATTAATTCTGAAGGTATTTCAGGTGTTTCAGGCAGAGGCATTGTATTAATCTTCACTTCTGCATTTGTACTACATCCAAAGGAATTAAACATCGTTACAATATAACTGGTTAATTTTATTGGGCTAACAGTAATTGTTGATGATGTATCTCCAATATTCCAAGCAAATTTTCTATCACTTCCTGATGCTTTTAAAATAATCTTTGTTCCCGAACAAATCGTTGTATCTTGTTGAACGTAAAGTATAGGATTATTCTTTACAAAAACATTTACTGAATCCTTTGATGAACAACCTTTCAAATCTGTAACAGTAACTACATATTGAATGTCATTTACAGGTGACACAGTATTTATAATTGTTAATGTTCCATTATTCCATTTATAGCTAAATCCTCCTTTTGCCGACAGAGTTGTACTTTTCCCTAAACAAATGATCACATCTTTCCCAGCATCCGCAATTGGCAAAGGATTTACTTTTACAATAATATCAGTAACACCTGTACATCCAAAATCATCTGAAACAGTAATAAAATATTTTTTATCATTAAACAATGCCGAAGTATTAATTTCAGCAGTATTCTCACCAGAATTCCAAATAAATTTATTTCCAGTTGTGTTAACTTTAAGAACTGTTGAATCCCCACTACAAAATTCTTTTTTACCGGTAATTGAAGGATGCAAAGAATCTTTAATAGTAACCAAAACAGAATCCATGGCACTGCATCCATTGCCATCAGTGACGGTAACGATAAACATCGTTTTTTTAGTTGGTTGAATTGCTAAAACTGAACTATCAGCATTAATTATATTCCATTTGTATTTTATTCCACCTGAAGCAATCAAATTAGTTGAAACACCTTTACAAACTGCTGTATCTTTTCCTGCTTCAGCAATTGGCAATTGATTCACAAAAACTGTTACTGAATCAGTGGTTTTGCATCCATTATTACTCACAGCAACAAAATAAGTTGTCGTAAACAAAGGTTGTTCAGCTATTATTTTAGTCGTTTTATTATTATTCCACTGATATGTTCCATTTCCTGTCACAGAAAGATTGACAATGTTCCCACGACAAATTGTTGTATCAATTCCAGCATTTGCTTCAGGATATTTATTTACAGTAATATTAATTTCTGCAATTCCACTACACCCTACATCGTCTGTGACAGTGACTATATATTTTGCATTATCAGTCAATCCAGATGTATTGACAACTTTAAATGTATCACCATTATTCCATATATAATGTGTTCCGCAATTATTAACAATAAGCCGTGTTGAATCTCCACTACAAAATTCATTTTTACCAGTAATAGTAGGATGTAAAGAATCTTTAATTGTAACCAATACAGAATCCATAGCGCTGCATCCATTGCTATCAGTAACAGTTACTATAAAAGTTGATTTTTTTATTGGTTGAATTGTTAATATTGGATTATTAGCATTACTAACATTCCATTTATATTTTGTTCCACCTGAAGCAATCAAATTAGTTGAAACACCTTTACAAACTGCTGTATCTTTTCCTGCTTCAGCAATTGGCAATTGATTTACAAAAACTATTACAGTATCACTGGTACTGCAACCTTTACTATTAACCGTTAATGTATATGTTGATGTATTCAAAGGCTTTTCAGTTATAATTTTTGTTATTTTATTATTATTCCACAGATATGTTCCATTTCCATTAGCTATTAAATTAACAATATCTCCTTTACAAATAGAAGTATCATTACCTGCATTTGCAATTGGGTATTGATTGACTGTAATATTATAACCGGCAACTCCAGTACAACCCAAGTCATCCGTAACTGTCACAGTATATTTTTTATTATCTTTCAATCCATGCGTATTAACAACGCTCTTTGTTTCTCCAGTATTCCATTGGTATTTTGTTCCACATTTACTAACAACAAGTTGCGTAGAATCACCATTACAAAATTCATTTTTACCTGAAATGGTAGGCTTCAGAGAATCTCTTATTGAAACAAATATATCATCCGATGCTTTACATCCCTTGATATCCGTAACAGTAACGCTGTATTTTGTTTTTTCGCTCGGGCTTACTGTTAAATCCTGCGTCGTTGTTGCATTTTCGCTCCATGAATAACCAACACCACCACTTGCTGTCAATTTTACTTTCATTCCTTTGCAGACAGAAGTATCTTTTCCTGCATTAGCCAAAGGCAAAGGATTTACAATTACTTTCATTGTGTCAGATGAACTGCAATATTGATTAAATGCTGTGACAATAAAATTCGTTGAAACAATCGGTTTTTCAGTAATTACATCTGTTAGTTTGGAATTGTTCCATTGATATGTCAAACCACCTGTTGCAGTAATTGAAACACTCTCTCCTATGCATATTTCCTTATCAGGTCCAGCATTTGTTTTAGGTGAAGGAAATAATTTAATTGAATCGCTTCTTTGACCATTACTATTTGTAGTAAGAACAGGCAACTGACAAAGATTTCCATTTAATGATATTCGTTCCAGTATAAGACTTGGATAAATAACTTTATCTCCATTTAAATATATATGACTTATTGAATCTGATTTTGTTTCAAGACTATTGCCATCACCGAATATCCAAAGGAAATTATCTGTGTTTATTGAGTTTGCAAGAAAATTAACCTGAAGCGGTGGACACCCAATTTTAGTTGTAAATTTAAAAGTCCCAGATGGGCCATCAACAAAAACATATTGCTTTTTCATTATAGAATCATAGCATCCAAATTTATTGCGTATTGCAAGTGAAACATCATAATATCCGGCATTTCTATAACTATGTTGTGGATTATTAATTACTGAAAAATTATTATATCCACTTGCTGTGTCACCAAAATTCCATGACCACTTACTTGCATCTTTTGTAGAATTATTAACAACCTTAAAATATTTTATCGGATATGGACAATCAATATATCTTGGATCACCGTTAAAACGTGCAATTGGTCTGGATATAGTAATATTCCTCGAATAAGAACTTACACAACTATTAACATCTGAAACTGTCAAAGATACTTTAAAAATTTTCGTACTATCTTCAACAAAATTATGAACTGGATTAATCAAATTACTATTCTGACTTCCATCACCGAAACTCCAAACATAATTTAAATTTACACCTGTAGAATTATTTTTAAAATGAGCCGAATCAGGGAAGCAAGTCAACGTATCAGAAAGATTAAATAATTTATTCAATGTAAAATTTGCAACTGGCAATGTAGGTTTAATAAAATATGTTTTTGTTAATGAACTATCACATCCAAGAGAATCAGTGACTTTAAGGCTAACTGTAAATTTACCATTCAATTTATAAAGATGTGATGGATTCTGAGTAGTAGACGTTGAATTATCTCCAAAACTCCATGACCATTTTTTGATTACTGAAGGAGGAGCTATAAATGAACCATCTTTAAAAGCAACGGTTAAAGGCGCACAACCATCCGTTTTGTCTGCACTAAATCTTGGAGAAGGAAGTTTATTAACTATAACAGAATTTTTGATAATTGTATCTTTACAATTTATCTGATCTGTAACAATCAAAGAAACCTTAAACTGTCCTGATTTACTATATTTATGACTGATAATAGTTTTTGTAGTTGTTGATTTTGTACCATCACCAAAATCCCAGCTCCATAATTTCAGACCTGTATTTGTATAAGAAGTATCTGTAAAATTTATACTATTATACATACATACAGAAGCTAAATCCTGCTTAAATCCAGGCTTGACATCTGAAATAATTACAGACTGTTTTTGTTTACTCTGGCAAACACTTATTGAATTTATTGCTGTCAACTCTATTGGATGAATTCCTCGGGTAGTAAAAGTATGTTTAATCGTATCATTCATTGAATTTACTATTGGAGTGCCATCCTTAAAATCCCAAATAGTGCTGGTTGCATATTTTGAAGTATTAAGAAAAACGGCAGTGAAAGGTATATTACAACTTGTAGGTGTTAAAATTTTAAACCCCGGTATCGGTGCTAAAAGTTGAATATATTTAATTTTTGTTAACGAATCTTTACAACCATTTTGTGAAGCAACTAATTTGACATCAACATATCCAATCTGATTTGAATAGGTATGACTAGGGGCAATTATTGTACCTGTGGTACCATCTCCAAAATTCCATAAAAACTGATCTGCAAATTGAGTATTATTTTTAAAATTAACTTTATACTGAAGACACCCTAAAGTATCATTGGTCATAAAATCTATTTTAGGTGATGCTCCGGTTTTAATTAATTTCATAAATATAACAGAATCTCCGCATCCAGACAAATCTTTTACTACAAGCGCTACATTAAATACTCCGGTATCATTGAAAATATGAGTTGGATTCTGCAAGTTTGAAGTTGAACCATCACCAAAATACCATTTCCATTTTACTAAAGGTGCGCTTGAGCTTGTATTATCAGTAAAAGTTACATTCAATGGAACACATCCTTGATTAATAGACGCATTCATCTGGATTGAAGGTTTTGTAATTTTTATAATATTTTGCTTTACTAATGATGCGCTGCAACCATTAATATCTTTAATAGTTAAACCTACCGAAAATATTGAGTTTACACTTAAATATAAGTGAGTAGGATTAAAAACAGTATCTTTATTCCCATCGCCAAAATCCCAAACACATGATTTTATATTTGAACTTTTATTAATAAAATCAATCTTGAAAGGAACACTGCAACTAATGCTATCACTCATGGCAAATTGCACATTAGCTTCATAAGCATTGATATAATTAGAAATAATTTTTGTATTTAAACAACCAAATGCATTAGTTGTTTTTAAAATCACAGTATAACTTCCTTGTTTTTTGTAGATATGAGTAGGACTTTGAACAGTTGAACTGTCGCCATCACCAAAATACCATTTCCAAGTTTTAGCACCAGCATCCGTTTTGTCTGTAAAACTAACTGATAGAGGAACACAACCACTATGAATGTTTGCAGCAATTGTATCATAATACGTATTAATTTGAATCAAATTCTTTTTATAGATCGAATCAAAACAACCATCAGAATTTGTAGCTGTTAGTGATACATCAAAATAGCCTGAATTTTTAAAAATATAATTTAGATTTTGTGCAGTTGAAACATTTATTCCATTTACTTTCCATTGATATATCAAACCTGAACCTTGTGAAGTATTTGTAAAATTGAACATTGCAGGTGGCAAACAAGCTTGTACAGCAGGAACTGTAAATTTAACAGATGGATTAGAAATAATATTCACACTAAAATTTCTGTATTCATTTTCACAGCCATGAATATCTTTCACAAGTAAAGAAACTCTATAAGTTCCTGCATTTGAATACGAATATGTAGGATTTTGTTTAGTTGAAAAATTTCCATCACCAAAATCCCAATACCAGCTTTGAATAGCAGCATCTCCCGAAGCTGAAGTATATTTAAAATTCACTAATTCATTTATACAGAAATTAGTTTTATCTGTAGTAAAATTAGCTGAAGGAACTTTATAAACACTAATTAATGATTTTTTTAAAATAGTTGATATACCTGATTTATTAGATGCTGTCAAAGACACATTGTAATTTCCATTTGAATATAATGCAAAAACAGGATTTTGTAAAGTTGATTTAAGCGTATCAATACCATTTGTCTGATAGATTTTCCACAACCAGCTATCTGGAGTGTTTGTTGATTGATCAGTAAAATTAATTACTATATACCCACAACCATTACTATTATCATTACTAAAATTCGCCACAGGTTTCTGTGCTAAAATTATTATTGAAATTGTTGTTAAATAAAAAAATAAAATAAATTTTATTTTGCCGATTGTGTATTTGTTCTGACTCATTTTGATAGATTTTTAAACAGTGTAAAATTTCTGAGTCGCATATGTGTATTATTATATAGTAGTATCATAATAAATATGCCAAAAAACATCACTGTATAAAACGCAGAATATCAAGAAGTAAGATTCAAGCAATACGTTTGGATTTCCCAAAAAGAGAATTCAAATTCCTAAAAGCGGAAAGTAAAAAAAGTAATAGTAAAAAAAGAAAGTTGAAGAAAATAGAAGAATAAAAATTAATTCTTTTTTAAAAGATTCGATACAGCATTTTTGTGCACCATAAAATCCATCATTTTCAGTTTGACATAATCTTCTGAAAAAAAGTAATATCCGAATTCTTTTGCATCAGGATTATTATTTCTTGAACCAGAACCTGAATCTTTAATCAGAAACCAATATTTCCCTTCTTTTACGGTATATCCAACCAAATGTAATCCATGGTCATCTTGTGTAGTTTGGTTTGAAAACCTGAATTGACGGGCATCATCATTAATATATTGCGAAGGAATATCGAATGATGGAATTAATGCACATTGTGTTTTTTTACTGAATCCTGGTTCAGTAACATCACCACCAATGCAGACAGTATAACCTTTCTTTACCGCATTTATCAAGGCATTCATAAAATCTGTTAAAGGCACATTAAAATAACTTTGGTCATGCCACCAATTGTCAGGCACTTTGTATTCAACTTGTTTGTAAAATGGTTCTTGTTTATATGAAAGAATATCAATATAATCATCCAAATTTAATTGTAAAACTTCATTTAGAAATTGAATAGGTGTGTATGTTTTCCCTTTATAATCAATACTTGTAGGTGGGACGTCCATATATTTATTCAAAATATTTTTTATTTCATTTAGATTCGTTTCTTCATTCCATTCATTTTTAGCTTTTATTGATTTCAAATAATCCGACATTTCTTTAAACATTTCTGTATGATTATAAAATTTTTTATTTGCTAGCAAAGCTGTATAAGCTTCTAATGGAACGATTCCATGATTTTTATAAACTCTCTTCAACGCATTGGCTTCAGAACCTTGATCAAATAGTGAATTCCCTTTTTCTTTGATATATCTTGTGGCTTTATCAACATATTCCCAATAAACAGTGTACATTTCAGACAATTTTATTTTTTGTCCAGTCAAACGAAAAACTTCACTTTCAAAAAAAGATGTTGTTGAGAAACACCAGCAACTGCCTGTATTTCCTTGCGAAACAGGTGGAAAATGCCATTGCTGTTTATATAAATCTACTTTATTTGGAAGTTCCATTCCATTCATACCCATAATAAAATATTTCACTGTAGTATCAGGTTTATAAACCTGCTCCGTATCCTGATTATCTTTCAAAATTACTTTATGATAATAACCTAATTCAGGACTTTTAAATACTCCAACATCTTGTTTAATCTGCTGTGCAGAAAGCATCGAATAAAAACATATAGTTAAAAATCCAACAAATATTTTTTTCATAATTATATTTTAAAAATTCATTTTATATTTCAAAGTATCCTTGTTCTGGTATAGAAAAACAATTAATATTATTTTGCTTGCATTCTTCTTTCCATTTTTTTATTCGCCATAAAGAATTTGAAGAATCAAAAATAATATGTTGTGGTTGATAAACAGCAACCAGCTCGTTAATTTTTATTTTCGGATTCTTTCTGATAATCAAATAATCAACTTTTATTGATTTAGAAGTATTTTTTTTTGCATTTGAATTATCAATAATAACAATTCTGTGATTTTGAAACTGAATAAATTCCTTTGTTTTCAGTATATGTTCATCTTTTACAAATTTTGAATCTATTGAAAACTCTTTGATATCGGCAATACCGGAATATATTCTGTTTGGTTCAATATGAAATTCTTTGATGTTCCTATCATTTATTGTTGTTGAATCTGATAAAAGAATGCTTGTTTTTCCATTATAAAATTCATACACTGATGAATTATGAATATCATACACAAAAAACTTCTGCTGATTCATTTGCAAATATTCTTTATAAACCACTGAAAAGACAAGCAAGAGAGAACAGACTCCACTTATGAAAAAATATTTCTTTTTATTTAATAGAAAAAACAAAGCAATGAAAAGTATGATTAAATAAATCAACAGCGTTTCCTGAAGATTAATGCTGATGTGCTGAATAGTGGAAAATGGAAGGTCGCTAAAAAATTTTATAATTAAATTCATCCATTTTATTAAGTACAAAAGTATAATAGAAATAAAATCCGAAATCATTTTTAAAGGATAAAAAATAATCATCAGCATGCCGACATACATAATCAAGGAAGACAGAGGTATTGCAAAAAAATTTGCAAAAATAAAATAGTTTGGAAACTGATGAAAATAATAAAGCACCAACGGAAAAGCAAGGATTTGTGCGGCAAGCGAAACAGCTATCGTTCCCCACAACTTATCAATCCAACGATTTTCAGGAAGCCACTGCTGATATATTTTTTGATAAAAAATAACAATTCCTGCAACAGCGAGATATGACAATTGAAACCCAACATCCATTAAAATATTCGGATCAATAATTAATAATAAAAAAGCGGACGCAGCAAGTGTATTAAACATATTGATACTCCGACTCAATGATTTGCCAATAATGATAAACGTTATCATTGCTGATGCTCTGAGCACCGGCGGCGACATGCCTGTTATCAAGGCATAAAACCAGATTAAGAAAATAATCAAAATTATTTTCACTGATTTTCCGTATTTAAATCTTAATAAAAAAGAGAATATAAATTCAAAAAACAAATAAATAATTCCGACATGCAAACCGGAAACACTCAAAATATGAATCACTCCGGTATTTGAATATGACTTTACAGTTTCCCTGTCAAGATAATCTCTATCGCCTATAATCAGTGCGCTTGTGATTGCGTATTCTTCTTTACTCATTTTACTTTGGGCAAAAATCCCACTGATTTTTTTCTGAAGCCGTATAGAATAAGTTAGAAGAAAATTTCCTTGATCATGCGCCAGAATGCTGTATTCGCTTGATTTGACAAATGATTGATAATAGATATTGTTTAAAGCAAGATATTTTTTGAAATCAAATTCATGTGGATTTTGTGGTGGACTGATTTCATTAAAATTTGTTTTAATAATTATTTTGTCACCCACTTGAGGAATGTCATGACAACCTTCTTTCTTCAAATAAATCAATGCTTTTCCAAAAGTATTCAACCACTTTAGATTATTTGTTTTTTCAATTTGAACAACAAATTTGTATGCATTTTGTTTGTTTTCACAATTTGAAATTACATTGGCAATTGCATATTGATTATTAGAAATATAATGACCAAAAAATTCAGGATTATTTTGAACATTTTTTTGCAAAGCAATTTCATAACCAAACAAGACAAATAGAATATTTATAAGCACTCCACCAGCCCATCGGAAAGAATAAGAAAACTTCTTTTGAAAAAAGATAAAAAAGATAAATGCAATTAGAAAAAATAAGAAAACATATAATGGAATATGATGCGAAGAGTTTGTTTGAAATGCAATGACAATGCCAATCAAGAGAGGGAAAATCAATCGAACCAGCGGATAGTGATTGAATGACTGCATACTTGCATCGGTTTTATTTTGATTTATCTTTATTAATTTTCTTTAATTCTTCAAAATTAACAATTTTAATATTCTTATAATAAAACTTAATTATATCAAGATATTTATATCCTCTTTTTGACATTTCAGCAGCACCTTCCTGCGACAATCCAACACCATGACCATATCCTTTCCCTTTAAATACAAGTGAATCGCCTAAAACATATATTGAAAAAAATGTAGAATTTAAACGAAAATCATTTCTAATTTGATGCAAAGGAATATGATTTGGGAAATATGCTTTACGCGTATTTTGATGAAATTTTATAGCAGAATCGCGCATCACGCTATCATTAATTGGATAATTATAATTTTTTGCAAGATAATCAAACCATGCTTTTTTATTAATCTTTTTCTCCCAATTTGTATGCTGATTTTTCATACTGAATGAGTCTGTAATTGAACGCAGATAAGGCAATGGTTTATTCCATATATCTTCTGAATTTACAGTTTGTCCACCGCTGTTTGAATGAAAAGTTGCTGAAATAATTTCATTATCATCATTTACAATCACATCTCCAGATGTTTTATAAGTAGCAATGCGAATGTTACTAGATTTATCTTTGCATTTTCCGCGATAAACCTGGCAATGCACTTGGTCACAAAGTTGATAGCCTTCTTTAATATGCTTTTTCATGTTTTTAACCGCATAAGACCTGCAAATAATTGCCTGCACTTTTAAAAACTCTTCGCCGGCATTCAGGTTTCCACCTTCGCATTCCACAACGCCTGAAATATATTTTTCAAGTTCAATCGTATTGACAATTAAAAAATTTTCATTGGCAACATACAAATCAAGATTATCTTCATAAGACCGGACTTCCTTTAACGACGGTTTTAGTAGATATATACTAAAAAATGCATTTATTCCGGCGCCTTTCATTTCAAGTGAATCATACTGAACTTTTTTTTCAGAACGAACTGAAACAAAAATATGTTTATTTGAAATTGTAAAATTTACCGAATCATTTTTCTGAAGATGAATATTTTTTTCTGAATTGCTTTTATCAATCAATGTATACTTGCCAGCCTTGATTTTAACTGAGAACGAAGAAACTTTCAAATCAGAAAAAATAGACACATTCATGTTTACTGAAAAACCTTTCAAAGAAAACAAAACTAGAAGGAACGGAAAGAAAAACTTTTTATATTTCATGAGAGTTCGATAAATCATTATAAATTAATTCTGCTGTTTTTTTTGATGCGCCTTGTCCGCCAAGCGTTTTAGTTAGTTCGTTATAACCATTTTTAAGCTCTTCTCTCTTTTTAGAATCATTCAAAATAAGATTCAATTCTTTGGAAAGATTTTCAGATGTTAGTTCGTTTTGAATAAGTTCTTTTACAATTTCTTTATTCATTATAAGATTGACAAGAGAAATAAAACTAATATTTTTCCCGACAAGTTTTTTTGCAATCATATAAGAAATCGTAGAACCTTTGTAACATACAACCTCAGGAACGCCAAGTAATGCTGTTTCGAGCGATGCAGTGCCGGAAGTTACCAAAGCCGCATCAGCACTGCGAAGCAAATTATATGTTTGATCAAATATTATTTCAACATCATGATTCAACATTATTTTTTGATAAAATTCGTTGCCAACAGAAGTTACTCCACCTACAATGAATTTATAGTGTCTGAATTTCGAAACAAGACTTAACATGATTGGAAGCATGTGTTGAATTTCTTGTTTCCTACTTCCCGGAAGCAATGCAATTAATGGTTTTGAATCTTTTTGACTTATTAAATCTAACTTATAGTCATCATGACTTTTATTATGAATTACATCAAGCAAAGGATGACCAACGAATTCTACAGAATAATTTCTGTCCTCGTAAAATTTTTTTTCAAAAGGAAGAATGACAAACATCTTGTCAATATTCTTTTTTATAGATTTTAATCGGGATTGCTTCCAAGCCCAGAGCTGTGGAGATATATAGTAAAAAGTTTTGAAATTATTTTCTTTCGCAAATTCGGCAATTCGTAAATTAAATCCCGGATAATCCACTAAAATAATTGCATCCGGATGAAACTGAAGAATATCGTTTTTGCAAAAATTTATATTATTAAATATTGTTCGTAGATGAAATAGAACTTCTGCAAACCCCATGAAAGCTGTATCCTTGTAATGTTTTACTAATTGCAAATTTTGCTGCAACATCTTATCACCGCCCCAACCGCGGAAGACAGCGGCATTATCAACCTTTTTAATCTCTTTCATCAGATTGGACGCATGAAGGTCGCCAGAGGCTTCACCGGCAATAATGTAATATTTCATCTGATGAATTTAATTTGCATAACGAATCAGAAAAAAAATAGCAAAAACAAATGTGACAATTAATATTCCTCTTCCAGTAAAATCATATTTAAATTTTTGCATAAATAGTCTGAAAGGAATAAGATTGCCACAAACAGAAATTAAATATATAGTTGATTCTGAAAGCTTACCTGATAAAAGAAAATGATTGATTACATAAATTATTCCAAACAGCACCAATGGCACAAGAATCCCAATAATTAATCCAAAAAAAACAGAATCTTTTCTAAACATGAAATGGTCTTTTGTTGAGTTTAACAATTGAATCATGTTGTGTATAATCGGTCGTTACAGGCACAACAGAAATATAATTATTCTTCAAAGCCCATTCATCCGTGTCTTCGCCGGCATCACAATTTTTATATAATCCTTTTATCCAATAATAATCTGATTTGCTGGGGTCAGTTCTTTTTTCAAATTCTTCATCCCAATAACCAATTGCCTGACGACAAATTTTTATGCCTTTAATCTGTGCCGCATCAATAAAGGGAATGTTCACATTCAAACAAATTCTTTCCGGTAGCCCATTTTCTAAAACATTACGAACAATGGACTGAACAAATTTTTTATAATGTGAATAATCATTTTCCCAAGAATAATCTAAAATTGAAAATGCAACAGAAGGAATACTCATAATTGCGCCTTCAATAGCGGCAGAAACTGTTCCTGAATAAATCACATTTATAGATGCATTCGAGCCATGATTAATGCCGGAAACAATCAAATCCGGTTTTCTGGTCAAAATCTGATCCAATGCAAGTTTTACACAATCAACAGGCGTGCCGCTGCATTCATATTCAGAATGATGATTATTTGTTTTTATTTTTTTTAAACGAATAGGATCTCTAACCGTGATGGAATGCGACATTCCTGATTGCGGATTCGCTGGCGCAACAATAACTAACTCGCCGATTTCATTCATGAAATCAATTAGATTTCTTATGCCTGGAGCAGAGCCGCCATCGTCATTTGTAACTAGAATTAATGGGCGCATAAAAGCAATTTATTCTTTTTCAATTTTATCAATATTAATAATTCCACCGGAAACAATGAACTTCATTATGTTCGTAGAGGATGCATCTATCGGTGTAACATTTTCTTTGGACACAATATAAAGACTGCCCATCACGCCATAAGAATATGGAAGATAAACTGCAATTTTTTCTTCACCAATTCCAAATTCTTTTAAATCTTTATTTGTAATAAATCCTATCTTTTCCAAGCCATTTCCCATTTTCACCAAAACAGGTTCTGAAAATCTTTTTTTCTTTCCAACAAAAGCTGAAACAAGATCTTTCAATGCTGAATAAATATCTTTTATAAGAGGCGCTTTATCTATAATTTTTGTAAAATAAGAGATGATTGGTCTGCCAATCATGGTGTTTCCAATAAATCCAACAAGTGTTATAAAGACAAAAATAATTACAATGCCAAGTCCGGGAATATCTTTAAAAGGCAGAATGCCATCAATAAAAATAAATATCTGAACTATAATATAAACTGTAATAAATAAAGGGACTGTGTAAAGAAGTCCTTGGAGAAAGACATTGATTATTTTTTTACCGATTTTTTTCAATTGTATTATTTAAATTAGTTTAAAAAAATTAAAACACGCTCTAATTCTTTGATTCAGGATAATCTAATGAATAATGCAACCCACGACTTTCTTTTCTTTCCATTGCCAGTTTAATGATGATATATGCAACATTAATTAGATTGCGCAATTCACAAATTTTAACAGTTAAAACAGACCGATTATAAATTTCTTCTGTTTCCTGATAAAGTAATTCCAATCTATCAAAAGCTCCCTTCAATCGCAGATTTGAACGAACAATGCCAACATAGCTGCTCATCATACTTTGAAGTTCTTTCATCGCATGTGTGATGAGCACCATTTCTTCGTTTAGCACCATTCCTTCTGCATTCCAATCAGGAATATTTTCACAATAATTTATTTCATGAATTTTGTTGATGGCATCCATCGCCGCATTATGCGAAAAAACAAGCGCTTCAAGCAATGAATTAGAAGCAAGTCGATTCGCTCCATGCAAACCGGTTGATGCACATTCTCCAGAAGCATAAAGGTTTTGAATACTGCTTTGTCCACGTTTATCAACCTTAATTCCACCGCAAATGTAATGTGCAGCAGGCACTACAGGAATCATTTCTTTAGTAATATCAATACCTATTTTTAAACAGTAATTATAAATATTCGGGAAATGGTCAATCAATTTTGCAGCATCAAGATGAGTAGAATCGAGATAAACATGATCTTCACCGCTGATTTTCATTTCTGTATCAATTGCTTTTGCAACAATATCACGCGGAGCCAGTGAACCTCGTTTGTCATATTTACTCATTAAATCTTTACCATCCAATGTTCTTAAAATTGCACCAAATCCCCGTAAAGCTTCTGAAATAAGAAATGAAGGTTTTACTTTTGGATTGTAAAGCGACGTTGGATGAAATTGCATAAACTCCATATTTTCAACTTGTCCTTTAGCTCTGTAAACCATGGCAATTCCATCACCGGTTGCAATCGGTGGATTGGTGGTCACATTATAAACGTTGCCAATTCCGCCAGTAGCCATTAAAGTTGTTTTAGCAAGAATAACTTTTACAAGATTTGTTTTAGGATCCAAAACGTATGCTCCAAAACATGTAATCTCTTTTGTTTTTTTATTTACTTCAATCCCAAGGTGATGTTCTGTAATAATATCAACAGTAAAATGATTTTCAAGAATTTCAATATTTTTATGTTCTTTTACTTTTTGCAAAAGTGTTTTTTCAATTTCAAAACCAGTATTATCTTTTGTATGCAAAACGCGTGATTCAGAATGTCCGCCTTCTTTTCCAAGATCAAATTTTCCAGATTCTGTTTTATCAAAATCAATTCCCCATCCTATCAATTCATTAACACGAGCTGTAGAATCATGAATAGTCATCTTGACAACTTCTTCATCACACAAACCATGACCACAAATCAGCGTGTCGTTTATATGTTTATTATATGTATCAGGAGTATACATAACAGCAGCAATTCCACCTTGAGCATAAATGGTATTTGAATCTTTTGCACTTCCTTTTGTAACAAGGCAAACCTTTCCAAATGCAGCTACTTTCAATGCATAGCTTAAACCAGCAATACCAGAACCTATAATTAAAAAATCTACTTTCCTTCGCATATTCAATTAAAAGTCATTCAATGTTTTAAAATTCAGTTACAAAATTTAATAAAAAATTTATATTTAAATAATATCAATTTCAAACAGACAGCAAAGATATTCAATTTTAAAAACAATTCTGTAATTTATTGAATTGTATTTATTAATGAAAGCATTGAAAAATTCTATATACTGTAGTAGTTTCAATTATAATGAAAACTTTAAAAAATCAGGAGAAAATACTTTTTAAAACAGATTAATTTCAAAATCACAAAACGTTAATTTTACAACTCAAAAACAAAAAAAATATTTTTTTTATTAAAAAAATCACCATGTTAAATTTTAATATTTTTATAATGCAAAGTTTGTATTTTATAAAAAAAAACACTTACTTTGTGTTCAATAAATGAATTTTAGTTAAAAAAATAATTTTAAAATTTATACTATGAAAAAGAAGATTTATATTCTGCCTATATTACTCTTTGCTTTCAATATATTCTTATTTGGTCAAAATAAAAAACAATTAGCCGAGAAAGCAAATACCTTATATCAATATTTTACGAACTCACAATTTGCACTTGATAAAGGAAGGTCAAACGATGCAGTTAATATTCTTCTGGAACTAAATCAAATCATTCCTGATAATTCAAACGTGCTTTATAAAATTGGTTCTATTTATGTTAATTATCCAATTTATCCAAACGATAAAGCGAAAGCATATCCTTATCTTGAAAAATCATTAAAAAATATTTCGATTGATTACGAAGGAGAATATCTTGATACAACAGCGCCTATTCACGCATATTATTATCTTGCAGAATCATATCTGACAGCCAACAAAATCAATGAAGCCGCTGAAGCTAGTCGAAAATTTTATGTTTATGCCGAACAGTATTGGGGTCCAGCTTATTACTCTGAAATCAAAAAAGAAGATATTATGACCAGAGCTGAAAAACAAAAAACTGTTATTGAAAATGCTCAAAAACTAATTGCAAATCCGGTAAAAGTAAAATTACATAGATTAGGTTCAACAATAAACACTTCGTTTAATGAATACAATGCTTTTATTACACCTGACAATAAAATTATTTATACAGATAGAAACATATTAAATTCTGATAGCGTTACTGGGAAAAAAGGAGAATATTCATTAGCTGCTTTTACCGACAGTTTATCTGAAAACATATATAGTGTTGATTATGATAGAAGCACAAAAAAATGTTCACTTCCTGTTGAACTATTTAATCCTTCAATTAGAAACCTATCTATTGTTGGTTTATCAAGCGATGGTAAAAGTATGCTAATTTATAAAAGTGATGTTGGCAGCGGCGATTTATTTATCAGCGAATACAACAACGGTCAATGGTCTGATCCTGTAAGTTTAGGAAATTCAATTAATGGTTCTAAATCATGCGAATCACACGCTTGTTTCAGCCCTGACAAAAACACAATTTATTTTTCAAGTACTCGTAAAGGTGGATATGGTGGTTTTGACATATGGTCTTCCACTAGAGGCAACAATAATTCATGGTCGAAACCTGAAAATCTGGGCCCAACTATAAATACTCCTTTTGATGATGTGGCGCCGTTAATTTCTAATGATGGGAATACATTATTGTTTAGTTCTGAAGGGCATAATACAATGGGAGGTCTTGATATTTTCAGTTGTACACAAAACGGTCAAAATAAATGGTCAGACCCAGTTAATATTGGATATCCATTAAATACAACAGATGATAATATTATACTCAGCACCAGTGCTGATGGACTTGTCTCGTTTCTATCAGCTAGACCTACTAAAAATGGTCTTAAAGATTTAGATATTTTTGAAGTAACATTCTTAGACAAACTTCCACAACTTGCATTACAAGGCAAAGTGATAGATGCTGATACAAAAAAACCATTAGGAGCTAAAATCCTTTTCTTATCTGATGATAAAAAAGATACTTTAGCAAATTTTAAAAGCAATGATAGCACAGGTACATTTAATCAAAATATTCCAAAAACAGGTGAAACAATTTATTTATTAGCATCTGCAGACAACTATCAACCATCCAGTAAAGAAGTTAATACGAGTCAAAATATTATTGACAATAAAATTACACTTAACGATATAGAATTAATTCCATTAACAAAAACAGAAATTGCTGTTGATAATAGCAAAAAGGCTCCAGATTTAACTGATAAATCAACGAAGCAGGTTCCTATTATTGCTGATAATGTAAAAAAACCTGAAGGTGGTGATCAGGAAATTATTAAACTTAAAATTTATTATGATTATAACAAAGCAACCTTAAGACCTGCATCTACGAAAGAACTTGAACGATTACTTAAATTTTTAAATAATCATCCAACACTTAAAATCGAAATATCAAGCCATTGCGATAGTATAGGTTCTGCTAAATACAACTACAATCTCTCAAACAAAAGAGCCAAAGCAGTTGTTAATTATTTAACCCAAAAAGGAATTGATCCGAATCGTCTTACATATAAAGGTTATGGTAAAGATGTTCCTGTTGCAACAAATTCTACTTATCAGGGTAGACAGCTAAACAGAAGATCTGAATTTAAAATTATTGAAAAATAATTTTAATCTAAAACACTAACGTAATTTATTTCTAACCTTTGATAACATGTAAATGTTATCAAATAATTCCTTGATCCAGCATGGCTTGGGCAACCTTAAGGAAACCTGCAATATTTGCGCCTTTCACGTAATTAATATATCCATCACTTTCTTTTCCATGACAAATACACGATTGATGAATACTACTCATAATTTCATGCAGTCGTCTATCCACTTCATCTGCAGGCCAATTAAGCTTCATGGCATTCTGCGACATCTCAAGCCCTGATGTTGCTACACCACCAGCATTGGCAGCTTTCCCAGGAGCAAAAAGAATTTTATTTTTCTGAAAAATTTCAATCGCCTGATGTTCAGAAGGCATATTCGCACCTTCGCAAACACAAAAACATCCATTATTTACAAGTGTTTCAGCATCTTTTTTGTCCAATTCATTCTGTGTGGCACACGGAATGGCAATATCACATTTCACTTCCCACGGACATTTGTCCGAAATAAATTTTACATTTTTAAATTCTTTTGCATAAGGTTCAACAATGTCTTCATTGGATGCTCTTAGCTCAAGCATAAAATCAATTTTCTCGCCTGATACACCATCAGCATCATAAATATATCCATCCGGTCCTGATAAAGTTACAACCTTTGCACCCAATTGTGCTGCCTTTGTAGCAACTCCCCAAGCAACATTTCCAAAACCTGAAATTGCAATAATTTTATTTTTAATATTTTCTCCTTTTGTTTTGAGCATTTCATTGACAAAATAAACCACGCCAAAACCAGTTGCTTCAGGACGAATAAGACTTCCGCCCCAACTTGTTCCTTTGCCAGTAAGCACTCCATTGTGTTCGTGCGTAAGTTTTTTATACATACCAAAAAGATAGCCTATCTCTTTTGCGCCAACGCCAATATCTCCGGCAGGCACATCGGTTTCAGGTCCAATGTTTTTCCAGAGTTCCAACATAAACGCCTGACAAAAACGCATAATTTCTCCATCTGATTTTCCTTTCGGATTAAAATCAGAACCACCTTTTGCTCCACCCATTGGCAATGAAGTCAGGCTGTTTTTAAATATCTGTTCAAATCCTAAAAATTTCAAGATACTTAAATTAACACTTGGGTGAAATCGTAAACCACCTTTGTATGGTCCAATGGCATTATTAAATTGAACGCGATATCCCCTATTCACATGAACTGTTCCGCTATCGTCTACCCACGGCACTTTGAACATGAATACTCGGTCAGGCTCAATAATTCGTTCAATAATATTTGCTGTTTCAAATGAAGGATATTGTTGAATCACTTGCTCCAATGATTCGAGTACTTCGTTCACAGCCTGCAAAAATTCTTTTTCTCCTGAATTCTTGCTTTCCAATTCGAACATTATTTTTTGTATGTTCATATTGTAAATATTTTATTTTATTAAAGCAAATTTAATATTATTTAGAATGTATTAAATATCCATTTTGTTTCTACTCACAATCCAAATTTAATAATTTAATATGAAAACAAAATGATATATCAAATATGACTTATCAAACAACGTTTAACCTTCATGATTAGCATCGTGGATTGCGGCATTCAGCTCATAACCAATCAATATTACCATTGCATTCAGATAAATCCAGATTAAAACAATAATGATTGTTCCAATGGAGCCATAGAGTGCATTGTATTTTGAAAAATTATTAATGTAAAAATTAAATCCGGTGGTAGTGATTAATACCAGCAAGGTTGACAGCGTTGAACCAGGCGAAAAGAACTTGTATTGCTCTGATTTTGCAGGACCCAAAAAATAAATAAATGAATTCCAGAAATAAATCAGAGCGATAAAAATCACCCACTTCCCAATAAGTATAAAATAAAAACTAAAGTTACTTTTTATAAATCCATTTTTCATTAGAAAATGAAGTACACTTGCGTTCAGACTTATTAAAGAAATTGAAAGAATAATAAGCAAAGTCATTATCAATACGAGGAACAGACAAACCACACGCTGTTTGAACCATGAACGTGTTTCCTGTGTATGCGCTGAATTATTAAACCCTACGATAATACTATTGATTCCATTGCTTGAAAAATACATTGTCATTAAAAATCCAAATGAAAGTAAGCCGCCTCGAGGTCTTCTGACAATATCTTCAATTGTTGATTGAACTGTTTTAAAAACATGTTCAGGAAAAAATGTTTTTAGATTATCCATTAATAAATTAGGCAAATTATGCAATGGAATATATGGAATGATAGTAAAAATAAATATTATCATCGGAAAAAGCGCAAGAAAAAAATTGTATGCAATAGACGAAGCTCTTAATGTTAAAGAGCTTTTACGAAAACCATAATATAAAGATTTCCCAATAACACCAATTGCATTTCCTTTAAATCCAGGCAGAACAAGATTTTTAAGCATATTAATATTATAAAGCTTTAAAATGCTTTTAAACTCATATCCAAACTTTTAATCTGATGAGTCAAAGCGCCAACAGAAATATAATCAACGCCGCATTCAGCATGCTGTCTAATATTTTCAAGTGTTACATTGCCTGAAGATTCTGTTTCATATTTTTCATCTATCAATTTTACAGCTTTGCGTAAATCATCAAAAGAGAAATTATCTAATAAAATTCTATCTATCCCTCCAACAGCTAAAATGTCATTCACTTCTTCGATATTTCTTGCTTCTACTTCAATTTTTAAATCAAGATTTTTTTCTTTCAAATATTTCTGAACAGTAGAAATAGCAAGCGCTATACTACCTGCAAAATCAATATGATTATCCTTTATTAAAATCATATCATACAAACCAAACCTGTGATTAACGCCACCACCGGAAACTACAGCCATCTTCTCAATCAAACGCAGATTAGGAGTTGTTTTTCGTGTATCAAGAATTTTTGTTTTTAATCCGTGAAGTTGCTCAACCATTATATGCGTGTAGGTTGCAATTCCACTCATTCGCTGCATAAAATTAAGCACAGTGCGTTCAGCAATTACTATTGATGCTGCTGAACCTTCAACTGTCAATGCAACATCATTTTTTTTTATTGGTTCGCCATCATTGATTAAAATTTTCACGTCTAAATTTGCATCAACTTTTTTTAAGATTTTTTCAGCAATATTAACGCCGCATAAAATTCCATTTTCTTTTATTAAAAGTTTAGCTTTTCCCTGCTTATCATGCGGAATACATGCTAAAGTCGTATGATCGCCAGTCCCGATATCTTCTGATAAGGATTTATCAATAATTTCATCAAGTGTCATTAGAAAAATTTATTTTTTTTGAATTTCAAATAATAGTTGTTGAATACAATTTACACCTGAAATATTTTTTATCAGGTAATATATTCTAAAAGTCCCGTTACCAGTGACAAGTGTGCCAATTGTATAAGAAGATCCACTCCGGGATTTTCCTTTATTATTAACAGTAAAAGTTTTTGGTGAATATTTTACAAAAAAATTCTTGACTAATAACTCTGCTTGAACTTTACTAAAATTACCCTCATGTTCAGGAACTGTCAACTCAATGGTTGCACTAAAATGTTTTGCAAGTTCTTTTGAATTGCCTGTTTTAATTGCTGAAATAATATCTTGATTTATATCTTCTGTAACAGATGAAAAACGAAAAGATGATAAAAACAAAATAAAAGAAAACAATAATAATTTTCTCACTATTCTCAATAGTTTGTGACTGTTTCTTTTTTTATTTTTAAAAAACTTACTTTTAAAATTTTTCATTTTATAATTCTAATTTTCATAAAATAAGTACAAAAATCAAACCAAAGATAATTTTATTTTTTAATAAATAAAAATGAAAGAATTGAAACTAACAAAAGAAATAATTTTATGAAGAATTTTAAACAGTTTCTTATATTTGTGTATGATATATATTTTTAGGTTCTAATAAAATGCATTAAATTTTCTCTTGATTTTTTCGAATAACTTGAATTTTTATACATTTATTCAAAGATATAAATAACAATATTAAAAAATCTATTCTACACAATGTTTTATTATATAACAAAAACAACCTATGAATAAAAATTCAACCGTAAACTCCTTTTATGTTATACTATCCGGTTTGTTCACTTATAATAAAAAAAGTCTGAATATTAAAAGCGTTCAAGAACATTATACGCCATGGAAAAACCGTATCAATAAAGGAAATTATCAATCCACTTTTGATTATCTTGAAAAATGTTATTATGATAGTTTTATTAATAATATTTATCCTGAGATAAGAATACCAAACGATCCGAATCATTTTAATTTCGATATATTAAATCATTTAACATTTAAAAAATGTATCACTGAAACTAATTCTTTCAACGGATTGAAGGTGAAAATTAATGAAAATAAATTTATATCATTTGATATTGAATATGCTGACATATATTTATTTCCTTACGAAATAGGTTTCATTTCATTTAAATGCACTTTGAGCGGTGAAACAGCACAAACTCCGGAAAACATTTCAGACTTTCTTTATAGAATAAGAGATATTGACCATTATATTGAAATGCCTAATAATACAACAAAAATCTCAGTTCCAGATTTTATTCATCAATCTTTTCTTCAGCAACTTTCTATTGATAATTCCTGGATTTCCTATAATCCACAACTCAAATCATACATCAATATTGATTTATCTGAATCCATTGATGAAGATGAAAGAGATCATTTAATGTATGATATTGGCAATATGACGCCAATCGGCTCATCCAAAGGTGAAGGGTTCTTTGCTCCATCACAACAATACTTTGAAAAAATTATTCAGGAAAATAAAGTGAGTGTTTTTAGAAACTGGTCTGCGTTATTTCTTTTTGATACATTTACTCGAATAAGTATTCAGTCGCCTGATACATTTAAAAGTTGGGAATATGAATATTTTAATTTATACATTCACACGCTTTATCTAAAATTTTTTATGTATATCACTAATTCAAATATCAGCGATGTAACAATCGTTAACAAAAAAACACAAGAAATTCGTGACATGTTTATTGAGTTTATTAATGATTACTATCATAGCCATGTGTCAAATAAATTTCTTCCAGATTTGATACAGGATAAACTTATGTTTGCCTTAGATATTCATTCTGAAGTTGAAAAAATGGAAACCAAAATACAACGGATTAATGAACATTTTCAGGAAAAACGTGAAAAAAAGCTAAATCTTGTTTTAACAGTACTGGCAATAATTAGTGTTTTTTCTGTTATTTATGATACTTCCAGCTGGTTAGTTAATCTTGGATTTTCTGAAAAACAAATTTTCCCAATTCCAAGTTTAGTCATTGCATCTGTGTTATTTTTATCAATTATTCTGATATTTAAAATAAAAAAATAAAAAAGCCGAAATAAAATATTTCGGCTTTTTTGTACCCGGGGCGGGACTTGAACCCGCACTGCCGCAATGGCAACAGGATTTTAAGTCCTGCGTGTCTACCAGTTCCACCACCTGGGCACTGAAAAAAAATCCCGTTGCCGGGACTTTGAGCG
>Ga0118677_10000362_pt1 | contig 100328 bp, 63 predicted proteins | sample AliMusrvi5mmetaG_FD_86154 | JGI IMG/M metagenome (GOLD analysis project Ga0118677, IMG submission 86154) | reverse complement strand
GTAAATGACTTTTAAGTTTCATGAGGCGACTGTTGAGTTCTTTCAAAAAACCTGTGAATCCTTTCAAAAAACCTGTGTGTTTTTTCAAAAAACATGTGAATAAATTCACGCTACTGTTGAGTTCCTTCAAAAAACATGTGAGTTCCTTCAAAAAACACTTGAGTTCCTTCAAAAAACCATTGAGTAAAGTGAAGGGACTCTTGAGTTCTTTCAAAAAACATGTGTGTTCTTTCAAAAAACATGTGAGTTCTTTCAAAAAACATGTAAGTTTTGTGAGGAAATTGTCTTCCCTGATTGTAAATGACTGAAAGTCATTTAACTATTTTTGATTTAAGATTTAGAATGACCCAATGACCAACAATGACCTTATGACCATTTTTGATTTGAGATTTCTGATTTTTGAATTAGAAAGCTCTAAAGACTATTGACCATTGACTAATGACCATTGACAAATTTATCAATTGTCCTTCGACAAACAAACAAGCTGCTCCTGCGTCAGGTCCTTTATCTTTAGCCTGACAAGATACTTCTGGCCGGGTTCAATACGGCAACTTACAACATTGAAATCGTAAGACTGATCACCGGCAGCGAATTTGCGTTTATCAAAAATATTGGTGATAAAATTTCCCTGTTCATCATACACTATCAATGAAGCGTAACCCTGAGTTTTCATGTTCCATTGAATCACTCCGGCTATTTTGTATTCCTTCCTTTGAATGAAAACTGTTTCATCAGTTTTATTCACAGGAGTAATGGATTTGATGGTGGTTTTTGATTTGGCTGATGAAACAAATGCCCGCAGAGCTTTAAATTCTTTGGTATTTGATGAAAAAATTGAAGTAGAATCATTGTTGTCCGTAAAAACCCACACAGCGTTTTGTCCGGTGTTATCCTGGAATTTGTTTTTTTCAATCAGCAAAGCAAGTTGCAACAACTTTCCTTCGGCCATGTCGCCAATATTATATGTGGAGTTCTCATCAGGTCCTATTTTATGTTCATTTATACACATAGCATAGGCTTTGTAAGTGGTAGTTTGCTTTCCGGCCAAAGCAATCAGGTGGTACTGGGTGAACATCATGTTCTGAATACTGTCAAAATGACAAGTAAGTTTACGGCCTGTTTCAATTTCCAGGCTTAGCGGGTCTGAAGTGAGGTTTTGAACCTCTACGGTAATACAATCACCGAAGTGATTGCTGCTGGTGGGAGTTCCGGCATTGGATTTGGTGCCATGAATTTTCACACTGACAAGTTGTTTGTCAGATGCATCTTTAAGCGACATTGTTGATTTAGCTAATGAAACAGCACTTGATAACGCCGACAAAAGCAGGAGCACGGTGATGAACTTAAGTGTTTTCATGTTTTAAAAGTTTTGATTGTTTCTCATTCTAACGTTCGTTAAATGGTATTTATTGTGTGAGACTGAAAATATTTTTTAATAGCCTTACTTTTTTAATCAAGTTCACTGCACAGGCAAAGTAGATACGTAGTTTTTTACCTGGGAAAACTGTAAAAAGATTTTTGATTTTGATTGAATAATCTATGTGGAGCCTATATCCCTATTGTGTTTAAGTGGTAAAAAATAATCAAACCCATGAAGGTCGGCCATGAAAAACATAGCTGTTTAGAAAAATAAGATACCGCATTAACAAACCTTAGGAATTCAGATTAGTAAATCGGCATCTCGCTGTTGTAATTTTGCATTTTTTCAAAATATTGTCAGAAATATTCAATCATGGTTGAATTATCCGGCAGAAATTAATTTCAAAATTGTATAACTTTTAAAAAAAATTGAACATTATGTATGTTATAACAGCAGCAACAGGAAATATTGGTAAAGTTGTTACCAAAAATCTTTTAGCCCAGGGCAAGAAAGTAAGAGTAGTTGGCCGGAATGCCGAAAAATTGCAGGAATTCGTTTCGCAAGGAGCAGAAGCAGCGGTGGGTGATGTGAACGATGCAGCATTTGTATTAAAAGCATTTGAAAATGCAAAAGCTGTGTTTTGCCTTTTGCCACCCAATCCTCACTCAAATAATTTTCGAAGTGAACAGAAAAAAATATCAACGAACTATGCCAATGCGGCAAAAGCAAACAATGTAAAGTATGCTGTTTTGTTGAGCAGTATTGGCGCTCATTTGCGTCATGGTGCAGGCATTGTTGATGGTTTAGGCGATATGGAAGAATCATTCCTGGCATTAAGAGATGTCAATGTTTTGAATCTTCGGCCAACATATTTTATGGAAAACATTCTCGGGCAGGTTGGAATTATCAGGCAGATGGGGATCGCAGGTTCACCGGTAAAAGGTGATTTGGCAATACCCATGGTAGCTATTAAGGATATTGTGGCGGTAGCTTCAAAACGCTTATCAGATTTGAATTTTACAGGAAACACAGTTGAATACATTCTTGGCCCGCGGGATCTGTCTTACAATGAAATTGCAAAAATAATTGGCAACGCAATTGGAAAACCCGATCTGAAATACGTTCAGTTTCCTTATGCAGATGCTATCAGAGGCATGGTAGAATCAGGATTCTGCTCAGAAAATGTTGCCACTTCAATGACCGATATGGCTGAAGGATTAAATAATGGTTTGATGGGTAGCGAAGTTAAAAGAACCCCTGAAAACACGACACCAACAAGCATCGAAGATTTTGCGAAAACCTTTGCTTATGTGTACAATAGTTAAACAGTCAATAATTCCTATTGCAAATATCAGATAAAAAAATAGCATCACTATTCTCAGAAATATTTCTTTCTGTCTTTGTTACTGCCTCTAACTGTTAGTAAGAATCAATGCAATAGTGGTGCTATTTATCATTAATACTGCTTTGATTTCAGTGCATGTTGAAGATTATTTTTAGCATGACATACTAAACTATAGATTATTTCGTTTTGCGATTCAATCAAAATGTTTACTTTTGCACGATGTTAAAAAAAATCAAATACATTTTAGCTGGCTTGTTAATTACGATTGTCGTATCTTCATGTGGCAATTTCAACAGGATATTAAAGAGCACCAACCTTGAAGAAAAATATAAAGCCGCACAGGCTTATTATCTTAAAGGTGATTATTATCATGCTCAACAATTATTTGAAGAACTGATCACATATTACCGGGGTACTGCTGAAGCAGAAAAGATCTATTATTACTATGCTTACTGCTATTATGGAATGGAAGATTTTGTTACGGCAGCTTACTATTTCAAAACCTATGCGTCAACTTATCCCAATAGTAAATATGCCTGTGAAGCACAGTACCTGAATGCTTATTGCACGTATCTTGATTCACCGGATTTTTCACTTGATCAGACAAACACGCTAACAGCCATAAAGGATCTTCAATTGTTTGTTGACCTGTATCCGAAAAGCGATACTGTGGTTATTTGTAATAAACTTATTGATGACCTGCGTTTCAAGCTGGAAGTTAAAGAATTTGAGGTTTCGAAACTATACTATAAAATGCAGGAATACAAAGCAGCTATTGTTTCTTTTAAAAATACACTAAAGGACTATCCTGAAACAAAATTTAAAGAAGAATGTCTGTACTGCATTATGAAATCATACTATTCGTATGCAAACGAAAGTGTGCCTGCTAAAAAAGAAGAAAGGTTTAAAGCTGCCATGCTTGCATACCAGGCGTTATTAGAATCTTTTCCACAAACAAAGTATCTGAAAGATGCCGAAAATGTAAATAAGAATTCACAGAAAGAAATTGATAAATTAAAAAGTAAAAAATCATGAGCATAGATTATAAAAAGATCAAGACCGAAACAAATACTGAAACACGCGACACTACTGAATTTGTAAAACAAACAGGGAATTTATACGAAACTGTTGTAGTATTGTCAAAACGCGCTAACCAGATTGGCCTTGAAATTAAAGGTGAATTGAATGGCAAACTTTCTGAATTTGCTCCTGCAACTGACAACCTCGAAGAAATTTTTGAAAACAGGGAACAGATTGAAATTGCAAAATTCTACGAGCATCTGCCAAAACCAACTCTTCTTGCCATTCATGAATTTTTGAACGGACAGATCTATTTTAGAAATCCTTCCAAGGAACCTATTATTAAGTAATAACCTTCATGCTTAAAGGCAAACGCGTCATAATGGGAATCAGTGGCGGCATTGCTGCATACAAATCGGCAATTCTGATCAGGCTTCTGAAAAAATCAGGCGCCGAAGTCAAGGTTGTTGCCACAAAAAATGCTCTTGAATTTATCACGAGGGTTACTCTTGAAACACTTTCGCAAAACAAAGTTTACAGTGATCTTTTCGGCAATGATAATGATTATACAACAGAGCACATTTCTCTTACTGACTGGGGCGACATCTTTATTGTAGCACCGGCATCAGCCAACATTATTGGTAAACTTGCCAATGGCATTGCCGATGATGCACTTTCAACTTCACTGATTGCATTTAACCAGAAGATATTTCTCGTTCCTTCAATGAACGTTAAAATGCTTGAACATTTTTCAGTTCGAAAGAATCTGCATTATCTTTCTGAAAATGGTATAGGTATCATTGAACCTGCCGAAGGTTACCTGGCTTGCGGCTATGAAGGAAAAGGAAGGATGGAAGAGCCTGAGGTTATTTTTTCAAAAGTTGAAAAGTATTTTTTAAAGCATCAAAAACTCTCAGGTAAAAAAGCTCTGGTGACTGCCGGACCAACATACGAAGCCATTGACCCTGTTCGTTTCATTGGCAATCATTCCTCAGGGCTGATGGGATTTTGTATTGCAGAGGAACTTGCTGACAGCGGAGCTGATGTTACTCTTGTTTGCGGACCAAATAAACTAAAAACTTTTAATCAGGGAATAAAAAGGGTAGATGTTGTTTCTGCCAAAGAAATGCATGCTGCCTGCATGAAAGCATTCAAAAATGCTGATGTGACAGTGATGGCTGCTGCAGTTGCCGATTTTGCACCAGTTAATCCTGCCGGGAAAAAATTAAGCAAACCTGGAAAAGTCAGCAATCTTGAACTAGAACCAACAACGGATATACTCAAAGAACTAGGAAGCAAGAAACAAAAAAATCAGCTTCTGATAGGCTTTGCACTCGAAACTCACGATGAAATTGAACATGCAAAAAAGAAACTGCACAATAAAAACCTCGATTTTATCGTTATCAACTCCTTAAAAGATAAAGGTGCCGGTTTCGGTCATGATACCAATAAGATCACAATTGTGGATAAGAAAAATAAAATCACTACTTTTGAACTGAAAGACAAAAGAGAAGTTGCAAAAGATATTGTTGAGAAAATCACTGAGCTTTATAAATAAAACCAAACTTTAAATTATGCGAAAAGTTAGTCTCCTCATATTATTCTTCATCGGAATATCACTCTTTGGAAAAGCACAGGAACTTAATTGTATTGTTTCAGTTGCAACCCCGCAAATTCAAGGCACTGACAAGAAAATATACGAAACCCTGCAGACTGCCATTTATGAGTTTATGAATTCACGGAAATGGACAAACTATACCTATTCAGTTGAAGAAAAAATAGAATGTACTATTATGATAACCATTTCCGACAGGTCGAATGATGTTTTCAGTGCAAATATTCAGGTACAGTCAAGACGGCCGGTTTATAAAAGCTCCTACAAATCTGTCATGCTTAACCTGATTGACAAAGATTTTCAGTTTACTTATGTAGAATTTCAGGCACTTGATTTTAATGAAAATTCCTTCACTTCAAACCTGACTTCAGTACTTGCTTACTATGCCTACATCATTATTGGAATGGATTTCGATTCTTATTCATTAAAAGGCGGTACACCATATTTTGAGAAAGCACAAACTATTGTTACAAATGCCCAGAATGCCTCAGAATCCGGATGGAAAGCTTTTGAAAGCTCAAAGGAAAAGAACAGGTATTGGCTTGTTGAAAACCTTATGAATAATATTTATGCGCCTATCAGGGAGTCTATTTATAATTACCACAGGAAAGGGTTGGATATGCTGGTTGACAATGTTGCAACTGGTAAAAACGCTATTACGGCTGTTTTTGATAAACTAAAAGGAGTTCACGAAGAAAAACCTGATTCTTACCTGATGCAACTTTTCTTTAGCTCCAAAGCTGATGAAATTGTAAACCTTTATTCTGTAGCTACTACTGTTGAAAAGGCTAAAGTTGTAGCAATATGCAAACTTATTGACCCGGCAAATTCTTCAAAATATAACCAGATCAACAAGTAAAAGTTTAAAGTTTAAGTACTGCAACTGCTGCTGCCACTTCATCTTTTAGATGAATTTCTGATTTCTAATTTCCATCATTTACTTTTTCTTTCTTTTTTTTATCTAAATTTGCACAGAGTTATTCTATGCTTACACATCTTTCCATAAACAACTATGCACTGATCAATGAACTTGAAATTGATTTCAGGGAAGGACTAACTATTATTACAGGGGAAACAGGTGCCGGAAAATCTATACTACTTGGCGCTCTTGCAATGATACTCGGGCAAAGGGCAGACACACAGGTTCTGCTTGATAAATCAAAAAAATGCATTATTGAAGGTACCTTTTTGATTAAAGATTATGGTTTACAGGATTTCTTTGAATTGAACCAGCTCGATTATGATGACCATTCTGTGATCAGAAGAGAGATCAATAAAAATGGAAAATCCAGGGCCTTTATCAATGATACTCCCGTGAATCTTGAATTATTGAAAGAATTGGGAGAATTGCTTGTTGATATCCATTCGCAGCACAACACGATCACACTACAGGATTCAAAGTTTCAGATGGCTTTTGTTGATGCTTATATCGGACATGATAAACTTCTCAGTGAATTCAGTGAGAAGTTCATTTTCTTCAATACAACAAATGCAGAACTAAAAAATCTGCTGCAAAAAGAAAAGCAGTCGAAAGCCGACCAGGATTATTACCAGTTTCAGTTTGATGAACTCAGCAATGCCAATCTGATTGAAGGAGAACAGGAAGAAATTGAAAAGGAACTTGAAATTCTTAACCATGCAGAAGAAATAAAAATCAATCTTATCAAAGCCTCTGATGAATTGACATCCGGTGATTTTAGCATTGGCTCGCGATTAAAAGAGGTGACAAATATTATCAGTAAATTGGTTTTATTGCACCCCGGGCTCGAAGAATTGTCAAAAAGAATTGATAGCTGCAATATAGAGATTAAAGATATTACCAAGGAAATTGAATTGGCTGAACAAAAGATCGTTTATAGCACTGAAAGAATTGCCGGTATAAACGACCGATTGAATATAATCTATAACTTGCAACAAAAACACCGTGTGAATTCCATCAATGAATTGTTGCAAATACAGAATGTAATATCAGACAAACTTAATTCGATAACCAATTTGGACAAAGAGATTGAAAAGGTAAAGAAACTGCTTGCTGAAACAGAAAAACATCTTGATGGACTATCAAAGAAAATAACAGAAAACCGAAAAAAGGCGATCCCTTTGATTGAAAAAGGTGTTTCAGGTATTCTTAAAAAGCTTGCAATGCCAAATGCAATATTTCAGATTTCGCACGCATTGCTGCCAGATTATAATTTACATGGCAAAGACAGATTAACTTTTATGTTCAATGCCAACAAAGGAAGTGAGATAAAAGAACTGGCAAAAGTTGCATCAGGTGGTGAGCTGTCGAGGCTGATTCTTAGCATTAAATCACTGATTTCAGTAAAAAAACTCCTGCCTACGATTATTTTTGATGAAATTGATCAGGGAGTTTCAGGTGATATTGCTGATAAAGTTGGCAATATTATGAAGAATATGTCGGCTACAATGCAAGTGATCGCAATAACACATTTACCCCAAATTGCCGGTAAAGGAACTTCCCATTGTGTAGTATATAAAGAATCTGATCAAAATGTGACTTACACCAAAATAAGGATGCTGAAAGAAAAAGAACGCATTACTGAAATAGCTAAAATGCTTAGTGGTAACGAACTTACCAAAGCAGCAATGGAGCACGCCAAGGCTTTACTTGAATAATTGTCCAGACTGTCAAAATTTTTTAATTTTCCCCGCAGTTTTGTTTTCCTTCCTTTATAAAGTTATTAATTTTTGGGGAATATAGTGCCAATTTACATTTGCTATCAGAAGATATCGTAGTCATTATCTTTATAATTAATGATCTATAAACCCGATAATAGTAAAAATCACTGAATTCCTTTAAAACAAATAATGTATAAATTGACATTTTTGCCTGATCTCAGGGTCCGTCAATCGAACCCTGAGGTAATATAATTCAACCCAAGGCTCAGTCATCCCAACCCTTAGGTCTGTCAATCGAACCCTGAGGTAAAATAATTCGCCCCAAGGGTTCGTCATTCCAACCCTTAGGTCCGTCAATTGAACCCTAAGGTAAAATAATTCAACCAAAGGGTGCATTAGTCTAACCCTAAGGTTCTTCAACCCAACCCTTGGGTAAAATAATTTAATCCAAGGGTTCATTATCCCGACCCTGAGGTTGATCAACAGAATCATTATGTGAAATTAGAAGACCTATTGTCCTGACAATTTTACCTATAGAAAACTTACAATGCATATTTTTCATTAATTTACAATTATTAAGATTGAATATTAATTCGGTTTAAACCCTGATTTTACCCTTAATTCGTTTCATACCTTTTAGTTACATAGTCAATCCAAATGAAGTCTGAATTACCCGGAATAACTATTTAATCAGGAATAATTTTTAAAGAATAAGGATTTGCAAATTGCTATTGACAATAAAATTCCTAACTAGAAATTCAATAATCTAAATTCACCTTAAAAAATGGTAGCCATTTTTCCTCAGAAACTTTAATTAAAATTGGAGCCATTGAATATTTAATAGGGGAGTGGTTGATCAGAAAAATAGAAAACTACAGATGTAAACATGGGTAGTAAAGCGAGAAATTGAGTTACATTTGTAATGTTTAATCAATATTTCCAGTTAGTATTGTGAATAACATCATTTTGAAGTTATTTTTGTAATTGCAGTCATTTATAACTTTTTAAAAAACTATAAACCAGTAGCATACAACTTTTATTTAAAGTATTAAATCAAAACAATGAATTGGTTTTCTAAATTGAACGAATTTATCAATTATCATGTAGTTTAATAAATTGGTAGAAAGATAAATAAATGTGTTTACATAAACTCATAATTCAACTAATCACATTTGTAACATTGCATAAATTACAATTGTTATTTGTAAACTAAATAAAGTTACAGAAGTAAACAATATTTGTATTACATTTGTCACCGAAATAATTTACAATCATGAACTCAAGAATTCAGCTTATTTTAAAGACCAAAAACATCTCAGCTTCCAAGTTCGCTGACGAAATTGGTGTACAACGTTCGAGTATCTCTCATATACTTTCCGGACGTAATAATCCTAGTTTGGATTTTATACAAAAAACTTTAATGAAATTTCCAGACATTAGTCCTGACTGGATTTTGACCGGTAAAGGAAGCATGTACATGCAGCCTGATTTGTTTAACACTGCTACAGAGCCAAAAAACGAACCAGAGCCCGTGGATGATGATTTAAACGATTCTGAAGAGGATATTCCTGAGGAAATACAGAAAGTGGTAGTGAAGGAAAAAATTGAGACTGAAAAGCCAATACGACCAAAAATCATTAAAACAACGGAGAGAATCCCCGAGAAAAGTGAATTAAGATTGAGTGATCATACAAACAAAGTTGAAGAAAGGAAAATTGAAGAGAAAAAAATTGAGAGAATAATTATTTTCTATTCTGACAAAACTTGTATGCAATATACCATGGAGTAAAAAATCTCTATAATAATTTTGTCTGAAATTGCAATAATTTCTTTGTTTGTAGTTTCATTATTTAGTCAGCCTATAATCCTTAAAAGCTATTGAATCATTATTAGTTAGCTTATTTATTTATCACTATATTGTGGTCTCATAATTAGTATTATGTTAAATAGTAAATAAAAATAAATAGGGAAGCATTTTTACAATACCTCCCTATTTTGTTTATTTCAACTTCGTCAGTTTATCATTTACCTCTTTGTATTTATCCATCATATTTAAGCGTGAATAAAGTTTCCTCAAAGCGATTAAAGTATTCCAATCATTCGGTTTTAATAAAGAAGCTTTTTCAAGATTTTCTGTTGCACTTTTATAAAGAGCATCAAATTGTTCTTTCAATTGACCATATTTTGTCATATCAGTTGTACCGATTACTTCAGCAGTTTGTTCTATCCTGATACCTTCATTAAAATAGATAGCTCCCAGCATATATGTAGCATCAAAATAGTCAGCTTTAAGTTCGATTGATTTCTGCAAAGATTTTACAGCTTCTGTATAAGCATTTAAGCGAATTGCAAGTGTGTTTGCCTCATTGTTATACTGGTCAAAATATGCATTTCCGATAGCATAATATACTGAAGGATTTGTCGGGTCCTTAGCTTTTAATTTTTCCAATGCATCTTTAGCTTCTGTAAATTTTCCTGCCGTAAGGTAGAGATTAGATTCTGCAATTATTATTGTATTGTCATCTGGAAAAGCCTTCAGCCCCTTCTTAATCACTTTTATTCCTTCATGGAATGAAGCTGTATCAGGAACAACTGAATCTGTATTGTAAAAAGTAACCTTACCGTACTCGAACAACATTGATAATTTGTTTTTGTACTTCCACTCATCATAATCAGTCTTGTTGTACTTTGCTTTTCCTTTATGTAAAGGTTTGCCAAGTAATTTCACAACTGTGGTTGTGTCAGTGCCAATATCAACATTTTTATAAGGGTTATCTTCGAGGAATTTTTTCCTGTAAATGTTTGCCAGGTTAGAATAAATGGCAGGCTTCCGGTAATCAATCTTGATCAGGTTTTTGTAGTATTCAATTGCTTTATCGTTTTTGTTAGCATATTCTGCGCAAATAGCTGCGTTAAATGTAGCAAGTGAATCAGCTTTTTTAAAGATTGCATTGATTGAAGCTGTTTTATCAAAACTATTCATAGCAGCCTCATACTTTTGAGTTGAGTACAATGATACTCCTTTGTTATAATACTGCTCTCCACACACATACAGTTTAAGCATAATGTCCTGATAAAACTCTTTTTTAGTGTCTAATTCAATTGCTTTCTGGTAAGAGTCATATGCTTTCTGCAATGCATTTGAGTCAAGTTTGCTGTATTTATCATCCTTGGATAAAAGTATTCCCAGATAAATATCTCCTCTATACATCCAGGTTTTAGACCATGTTGAGGTTTCTGCATCTGCAGCAGCAAGTTCAATAAATTTCAATGCCTTGTCATAGTAGCCTTTGGTTAAGCTAGAATAGGCACTTTGAACATTCAGTTTTTGGCCTTGCACAACCATAATTGCGAAAACCATTGCGAGTAAAATTAAGGTTTTTTTCATGTTTTATGAAATTAAATTATTAAAACGGAACAAAATTAAATTTTTCAAGAATATAACAACAATTTTATTGCCAAAGTTTTTAATAAAATTTAATGGTTCGAAGGTTTTGTTTGATTATTAGTATTTTATCGAAAAATAAATTTTATTATTTTCAAAGACAACAGTAAATTACTCTTTATTCAGAATCGTTATTGTCTCCTGGTTTATCTTCAAAGTCTGTTGCAGGAAGATTACCGTCTTCAATATTCGATTCTGTTTCATCAGTAATTTCGGCATTGCCATTACTATTCATTTTTTCTTCTTCGACCGGAGTCACAGAAGCAATAGAATCGTCGTCACGCATTTTGATTAAACGTACACCCTGAGTGGCTCGTCCCATCACTCTGAGTTTTTCAACTTCCATGCGGATAATCAATCCTGATTTATTGATGATCATCAGATCATCAGTATCCAAAACTTCTTTTAAGGCAACCAGTTTCCCTGTTTTTTCAGTGATATTAATAGTTTTTACACCTTTACCACCACGGTTAGTTACTCTATAGTCTTCAAGCGGGGAACGTTTACCGTAACCATTTTCTGATACTACAAGCACATCATAGATGTCTTTTTCAAGGCATATCATACCTATAACTTCATCTTCAGGACCTGAAAGTCTGATACCTCTAACACCTGTTGCATTCCTGCCCATTGGACGAACAGTTTTTTCATTAAAACGAATTGCTCTTCCTGAGCGGATAGCAAGAACAATTTCATTTTCGCCATTCGTCATTTTTGCTTCAAGCAAATGATCATCATCCTTGATATTAATTGCATTTATTCCATTTACCCTTGGCCTGGAATATGCTTCAAGTGATGTCTTTTTGATTGTTCCTTTTTTCGTACAAAGAATGATAAAGTTGTTGTTGATATACTCTTCTTTATCCAGACTCTTCACATTAATAAATGCCTTGATTTTATCATCAGGAGCTATATTGATCATGTTTTGAACAGCTCTTCCTTTAGAGGTTTTGGTGCCTTCAGGTATTTCAAAAACTCTGAGCCAAAAACATTTCCCATTTTCTGTAAAGAAAAGCATATATTCATGCAGCGTTGCAATATACAGGTGTTCTATGTAGTCTTCATCTCTTATTTCAGTTCCTTTTGAACCACGCCCTCCCCTACTCTGCACTTTATACTCGCTTAAAAGTGTTCTTTTTATGTAACCCATATGGGAAATTGTAATCACAACACTATCGTCGGGAATGGTATCTTCAATACGGAAATCAGTAGCAGCATATTCAATCTTGCTACGTCTTTCGTCATTATATTTTTCTTTAATTTCAAGTAATTCATCTTTTATGATCTTCATGCGAAGATTTTCATCAGCAAGTATGCTTTTGAGATATTCAATGAGCTTCATCAGTTCATCATACTCCTGTTTCAGTTTGTCCCTTTCGAGACCGGTGAGCTGTTGCAGACGCATTGCTAAAATAGCCTTAGCCTGTAATTCCGAAAGACTGAATTTCTCCATCAATCCGACCCTTGCTTCATCAGGTGTTTTCGAAGCACGGATAAGATTGATCACTTCATCAAGATGATCAAGTGCAATTAGCAAACCTTCCAGGATGTGTGCTCTTTTTTCAGCTTCTGCAAGATCAAACTTTGTCCGTCTAATTACAACATCATGTCTGTGTTCAACAAAATAACCAATAAGTTGTTTCAGGTTTAGTGTCATTGGTCTGCCTTTTACAAGAGCGACATTATTAACACTGAAAGCTGTTTGTAAGGCTGTGTTTTGATAAAGATTATTGAGCACAACATTTGTGACAGCATCTTTCTTTAATTCATAAACGATGCGCATTCCATTCCTGTCGGATTCATCACGTATGTCTGAAATACCTTCAATTTTTTTATCATTAATAAGGTCGGCTGTTCTTTTGATCATTTCAGCTTTATTGACCTGGTAAGGGATAGAATTTACAATGATCCTGTCTCTGCCATGGTCATTTTGCTCAATTGTGGCTTCTCCTCTAATAACAATTCGCCCTCTGCCTGTTTCGAAAGCTTCACGTACTCCATCATAACCATAAATGATCCCGCCTGTCGGAAAGTCAGGGGCTTTTACAAGCTTTGAAAGTTCTCCGATAGTGATATCGTGGTTGTCAATGTAGGCAAGTGTTCCGTCAATAACTTCACCAATATTATGCGGAGCCATGTTTGTAGCCATCCCCACTGCAATACCTGAAGCTCCGTTTATCAGAAGTTGTGGTATCCTTGAAGGCATGACAACCGGTTCCTTTAACGTGTCATCAAAATTAAGCTGGAAATCCACTGTGTCTTTTTCCAGGTCGGCAACAATTTCTTCGGCAATTTTTTTAAGTCTTGCTTCTGTATAACGCATTGCTGCGGGACTGTCACCATCAATAGAACCAAAGTTACCCTGTCCATCAACCAATGGGTACCTGAGTGACCATTCCTGGGCCATTCTCACCATTGCATCATAAACAGAGGTATCTCCATGAGGGTGATATTTACCAAGTACTTCTCCAACAATTCTTGCAGATTTTTTATAAGTTCTGTTTGAAAGTACGCCAAGTTCAAGCATTCCATAAAGTACTCTGCGGTGAACCGGTTTTAATCCGTCTCTGACATCCGGCAAAGCACGTGACACAATGACCGACATTGAATAGTCAATGTAGGCCGATTTCATTTGATCTTCAATATTTATCTGTACAATTTTTTCTCCTTCTGCCATTTTTTCTCCTTTGTCTGTTAAATCATTTTAAGCACAGTTTTTGATAGTGTTTTAATTTTGCACGAAAGTACAAATTTTTACCGAACCAAAAACATAAAAAAGTGCAATTTTATACTAACAATAAGATGTTGAAAAATAGTTAGCTTTGTAGTCACAGTTATATTTATATTGTGTCTAAATTTGATTATCAGTAAAAGAATGTTTAATTTTGAATAATATTTAAAGAAATAAAAAAAATGGAAGCAAAATTTTCGCAAATGGTAAAAGACGTAATCTCCTACAGCCGTGAGGAAGCCCTGAGGTTGCAAAATGATTATATAGGTGTTGAACACCTCTTGCTTGGAATCATCAGAGAAGGTGAAGGATTGGCAATAAAAATTTTAAATTATCTCGGAGTTGACCTCCTGGAACTTCGTAAAAATATCGAACTGTCAATAAAACCAAATGGAGGCAAGGCCAGAAACCTTGATAATATCCCACTTGTTAAGCAAGCAGAACGTATTTTAAAGATCACTTATCTTGAAGCCAAAATTTTCAAGAGTGATTTGATCGGGACAGAGCATTTACTTTTGTCTATTCTGAAAGATGAAGACAATGTTGCAACAAAATCTCTCAACAAACTTGGTGCATCTTATGACAATGTCAAGGGCGAACTTCAGGGAATAATGAATGAGAATCCTCTTAGTAACAACAGGCCAAACGAAATTAAAAATGAATTTCCGCGGAGTTCTGAAGATGATGATGATTTGGAAGACAAGAGTGGCGGATTAGGCGGAACTGCAAGTAAGAAACCGGGAGATTCAAAATCCAAAACTCCGGTACTCGATAATTTTGGCAGAGACCTTACTCGTCTTGCTGAAGAAAATCGTCTTGACCCTGTAGTTGGAAGGGAAAAAGAACTTGAGCGAATTGCACAAATTCTCAGCAGAAGGAAAAAGAACAATCCAATTTTAATTGGGGAACCAGGTGTTGGTAAATCAGCAATTGCAGAAGGTTTGGCATTACGAATAGTGCAAAGAAGAGTTTCAAGAGCATTGTTTAATAAAAGAATTGTCACTCTTGATATAGCCTCACTGGTAGCAGGAACAAAATACCGCGGACAGTTTGAGGAACGCATGAAAGCTGTGCTCAATGAACTTGAAAAAAATTCTGATGTCATCCTTTTTATTGATGAGATACATACTATAGTTGGTGCCGGTGGCGCTTCAGGTTCTCTTGATGCTTCCAACATGTTCAAACCCGCTCTTTCACGCGGAGAAATTCAGTGCATCGGCGCTACAACCCTTGATGAGTACAGACAGTATATTGAAAAAGACGGAGCACTTGAAAGAAGATTTCAGAAGATAATTGTTGATCCTACATCAGCAGATGAAACAGTGGATATTTTAAACAATATAAAAACAAGGTATGAGGATCATCACCTCGTTATCTATTCTGATGAAGCTGTAAAAGCATGTGTTTCTTTTACCCAAAGATATATCAGCGACAGATGCCTTCCTGATAAAGCAATTGATGCAATGGATGAAGCCGGAGCAAGGGTACACATAACAAACATTCATGTCCCGATTGAAATATTAAATCTTGAAACGAAATTAGAGGAAGCAAAACAGGGAAAAACCAACGCTATCAAGAGTCAGAAATATGAAGAGGCTGCAAAATACAGGGACATGGAAAGAAAGATGCAGGAAGAACTAGAAAAAGAAAAGAAACGCTGGGAAGATGAAGCTAAGATAAACAGGGAAATTGTAACAGAAGAAAATGTTGCCGAAGTGGTGGCAATGATGACAGGAATTCCTGTACAGAGAATCGCAAAGAACGAAGGCGAGCGGCTTATTAACATGGAAGCAGAGCTGGCAAATTTGGTTATCGGACAGGATGAGTCAATAAAGAAAGTTGTTCGTTCCATTCGCAGAAACCGTGCAGGTCTTAAAGATCCCAACAAACCAATTGGTTCATTTATTTTCCTTGGTCCAACAGGTGTTGGCAAGACCCATTTGGCAAAAGTTCTTTCAAAATATTTATTTGATTCCGACGAAGCACTTATACGTATTGATATGAGTGAGTACATGGAAAAATTTGCAGTGTCACGTTTGATTGGAGCGCCTCCGGGATACGTGGGTTATGAAGAAGGCGGACAACTAACAGAAAAAGTCAGAAGGAAACCCTACTCTGTGATATTACTTGATGAAATCGAAAAAGCTCATCCCGATGTTTTCCATATTTTATTGCAGGTGCTTGATGATGGTATTTTGACTGACAGCCTGGGCAGGCGTGTTGATTTTAAAAATGCAATTATCATCATGACTTCTAACATTGGTTCAAGACAGCTTAAAGATTTTGGACAGGGTGTTGGATTTACTACCGGCGCTAAAAAAACTTATGCAGCAGATTATGCAAAAGGAGTTATTGAAAATGCTTTAAGAAAAGCTTTCGCTCCTGAATTTCTGAACAGGGTTGACGATGTGGTTCTATTTGATTCATTGAAACGCGAAGATATCCATAAGATCATTGACATCGAATTAAAAGGATTGTATTCTCGCATACGTGGCATGGGTTATGAAATTGACGTAAGTATTGAAGCCAAAGATTTCATTCTTGAAAAAGGTTGGGATGAACAGTTTGGTGCACGTCCATTGAAAAGAGCCATCCAAAAATATATTGAGGATAGTCTTGCAGAAGAAATCATCAAGAATAAAATTTCAGCAGGCGACACTATCAATATCTGCTTTGATGCAAAAAAGGATGAGTTGTCAATTAAAATAGCAAAAGCAAAAAGGATTGCAAAGGTTAAAAAGTCTGAAGCCGGAGCAGAAACTGAAAATTAAATTCCAAAATATTTCTTTATAAAAAAAGCCCTGTCTGATTAAGGACAGGGCTTTTTTTTGACATTATTGCTTCGCGCAATGAATGCCATTGTGATAAAAAGTTCTTTATTCTTTCACAAGCACTTTTCCGTATTTCTTTCCCGCGGCTGTTTGAATCATCAGGTAATATAAACCCCTACTGTTGTTGACCAGATCAATTGGAAATACATTTTCACCTGCTTTGATATTCTTCATTGCTGACTGAACAATATTTCCTGCAACATCCAAAATTGAAACCTTCACTTTTTCTGATTTGTCAGCATTAATAAGTAAATTGAACAAACCTGCAGAAGGGTTTGGATATACAGTAAATGAACAATTGATTGAATGTTCGTCAATGCCAACACCCACAATATTGATCAGGATTGAAACTGTATCTGAACCGCATCCATTAACTGTAATGAGTTGCACTGTATAACTACCGTTTGCAGCATAATTATGATTTGGGTTTTCAACATTACTGGTATCTCCATCACCAAAGTTCCATGAGTATGTAACCCCATTAGTGGAAGTGTTGGTAAAGTTTACTGCTCCGGCGTTAGCTGAATAAGTGAAGGCAGCTACAGGTGGTGCAGCATTTATGGCTGCAATTACAGGAACCATTGCACTGCTGCAACCTGCTCCCTGAACCTGCCAGTTATAGAAAAAGTAATAATAATTTGCTCCTGCACTGCTCCCTGTAATTGACAACATCCCTGCGGTAGTATAAGGATAAGTAACCCCTGCATTATTCCTGTATAAACTTATTGTTGCTCCTGTATGTAATTCAAGTCTCATAGCAGTTCCTGCAGGTACGTTTAGATTTAGGTTGACTGTCTGCTGACCGGTTGCTGCAACTGTGATATTTGATGATGTCTGTAAAATTGTTCCGGCGCTGTTCTTTAAATCAATCGTAAATGTTCCGGTATTTGAAGGATAGATGACAACCGAAAGCAGAGTGAAAGGTACATAACTATCAAATATCAGATATTGGGTTGTGCTGCTCAGGTTCCCTCCCCCACCTGTGTTATCAGGTTTTGCAGCACTAACAGGTGCCGGAATATTATTTGCCTGCACATAATATGTTGTGGTCGCGTTCAAAACCGGTGTGGTAAATGTAGCGCCAGTATCCAAAAGGTTTCCTCCACTTGCTGCATCCCACCAGGTGATATTGGTAGTTCCGGTAGCATTAAGAGTGAAAGAATCAGGGCCACAATTTGAAACTGAATTTACAACAGGATCCGGAGGCCTTGACACTGTGATATAGTTTGTTCTTATCATCGTGTCGGATCCTGCGCAGTTGGATACAGTCAATTGTACAGTGTAAACCCCGCCTGTAGCGTACTGATGAATGGGATTTTGCAATGAAGAAGTTGTTCCATCACCAAAATTCCAATGCCATGCAGTAACTCCTCCGGTATTATCTGTAAAAGTAATGCTGTCACTACAGGTGTTGTTGTTGTCAGCAGTAAATGATGCTACCGGAGGATTTGGCCTGAGAACGACATTCTGTACAACCGTACTTCCATTAGCGACAGTTATGTTATTAATAGTTTTGCTCTGATAACCCGGAGCGGAAAAAGTCAGATTGTATGTCCCTGCATAAATAGGTCTGTGGTAATTGCCAACAGGAAGTGCAGAATAAACATTTGTACTGTCAACATCATGACCGGTGATGAACACATTTGCCCTTATCCCCTGTCCTGTGCAAGAATCAGTGACAACACCTCTGATACCTTTTAGTGATTGCTCGATATAATTAAAGAATGACCTTCTACAACCATTCCATAGTCCAGGCAATGCGCTTGCTGCCGGACACTGTGTCCCTGAAATCTCAATAGTTTGTTCACGGCAATGATGATAATAATTCATATAATCCTGTCTTCCTCCATTGACTACGTACCAATCATATCCTTCGGTTATCCCGGACGAATAAGGATTTGTAAAAAACCCTGATGGCCCATAAACATGGGCTGAATCGGCAAATTCATGCGAAACAAGCTCCCACCAGCTTTCATCAGCAGTGCCACCTGTTTTACAATCCCATGGGTAATTACAAACTTCAGCACCTTCATGAAAGTTAGCAGCCATCACAAAGTTCATCGTATCCGCAAAACCCATGAAAGCCTGTGTTTCCGGCTGCCATGCATTGCCATCAGAATGCAGACCTTGTAATGGGTCTGGATAATTTCTGTTCATATCAACACCATTCGCATTGGCACGGGTGGCACCGGTGATGCTTGCGCCACCGGAAGCTCCAAAAGTACCATCAGGGTTGGCAAGAGGGCATATCCACAATTCAGTATTGTTAAGAATATTCGTGATCCTGGCGTTCGTTCCATAAGATGAAAGTAAGGTATCTATCAGATGAAGCATGTGAACAAATCCCGAAGGTTCGTTGCCATGAATTGTAGAAGTGTAAAGAAATTGCGGTTCATTTTCATGAGTATTTATATTGTTCGAAATTTTTGCAAGCAGAAGTTTTCTGCCACTTGCAAGGGTACAGATATTGTAAACTTTGCATAAAGCAGGGTAATCTGTTGCGAACTGATACATCATGGCTTCATAAGCAGCATAAGTGGGATAAGCATTCCATGCTGCCTGAATCTGCTTTGATCTGACAACACCGGACATCGCAGGATTTGTGATCAGATCCCCGGGATTTGTTAGTAGTGTATATTGATAATTTAAATCAAGGAACTGCGTGAACTCTTTTTTATTTGCATAAGCATAAACGACATTGTTGCTGGTAACATTATCAATAGAGATAATCCTTGTAAGCGTGAGTATCTCCAGCCGTGATGCAATATTGAATTTGAAGTAAACCTCTTTCTTACCGGCAAAAACACTATTTGCAATAGGGTTGTCAACTTCCTGCGAAAATGAAAATTCTGCCACACAAACAAGCAGCACTAAAACAAAATATACCAATACTCTTTTCATAGTATAAAATTTAAAAGAATTAAGCGGATAAAGGTAAATGAAATTATGAAACGGTTCCCGAAATTGATTGTTAAAAGGTGCAGGATATAAAGGATTGGTCAAAAGATAGCTCACCAGAATTTAGAAGCAACCTTTTATCCTATCCTTCTTAACTCGAATGAATTTCCTCTGAAAATCTGCACGAAACTTTGATGTCCGCGCATTCAGGGTATCTTTCTTTACATTATTTTTGTAGTATCAGCTTTTCAATACTGCTATTTGTATCAGAAGTAATTTTAATAAAATACATACCGCTTCTGAATTGACTTAAATCGAATGAGGTCTGAGTTTGCATTTTTATCTGCTTTTGCATAATAGTTTCACCAAGTGTGTTGATGATCTTAATGTCTGTTGCATTCTGGAGATTATTGAAAATTATCTCAAACTGTCCTTTGCCAGGATTTGGATAGATTGAAAATTCCGGAACATTATTTTCTGTAAGACCTGTTATGACAACTGAAATAATATTGGAAGAATCCGAAACACATCCGTAGGTATTGGTGACTATCACAAAATAATCACCCGATATTATAGGAATATAACTTTGGGAACTTGCACCACTCACCGGCAAACCACCAACGATGTTTTGAAAATACCATTGATTTCCTGTTATTGAATTTGAGAATAAACTATCCCCGTTCTGAGTGATAACGGGTGTTGCAGGTGAAGGATGAATGGTTAGTGTAACAGCATTGGAACTGGCGGGGTTTCCAATTGCACAGGATTCAGAAGACAACAGGTTGCATGTAACAATGTCGCCGCTGACTAAAGACGAAGCAGTAAAAACAGTAGTGTCTGTACCCGCCGCATTGCCATTCACGAACCACGAATAATGAGGAGTTACGCCACCATTAACAGTAGTCGCTTTGAAAGTAAGCGGAGTGCCTGCGCATATTGTAGATGATGGCAAAGCTGCTATACTTACATTGACAGTAAGTGTAGAAACAATACTCATGGTAATAGTATTTGAAGTTGCCGGGCTGCCAACTGCACAAGAATTTGATGATGTTATGATGCAATCAACAATATCGCCATCGTTAGGTACAGTGCTATAAACAGAACTATTGCTGCCTGTATTTACTCCGTTCAATTGCCACTGATAAGTTGGTGATGTTCCGCCATTGGTGGCATTTGCAGTAAATGTTACACTGCTGCCTGAACAAACAGATGATCCCGGGCTTACCGTAATACTATTGCCTGCGGGTAATGCAGAGTTTACAGTCATTGTAATTGAATTTGAAGTGGCAGGCGAACTGGTAGCACACGTCAGACTGCTTGTCATCACACATGCAATCACATCATTGTTTGCAAGCGATGAACTTGAATAAGTGGATGCGGAAGCTCCCGGAATATTTGTTCCGTTTTTGGTCCATATATATGATGGAGTGCCTCCATTGGCAGGTGTTGCAGTAAAGGTCACAGTAGTACCAGAACAGATAGCTCCCGCAGGGTTTGCAATGATGCTAACTCCTGCTACTCCGCCCGGATTTACAACCATCGTAATTGGATTGGAAATTGCCGGTGAACCTGTCACACAATTGGCATTACTTGTCATTTCACAGGTAATAATATCAGTATTTGCAAGTGTGGATGAAGTGTATATTGAGTCAATAGCTCCGGGGATGATGGCTCCGTTTTTCTTCCACTGAAATAATGGCGATGTGCCACTGTGGACTGTTGTTGCTGAAAACGTGACACTGTTGCCTGCACATATTGCTCCTGCAGGATTTGCAGCAATGGTTAATGATGCTGCTACTGCTGTGTTCACAATCATGGTAAGAGGATTCGAAATTGCAGGAGAACCAACGATGCAGGCTGAATTGTTTGTCATCCGGCAAGTGATGGTGTCATTGTTTGCCAATAATGATGTTGAATAAGCAGGATTTGTTGCACCCGGAATAATTGATCCGTTTTTCAACCACTGATATGCAGGAGTTGTTCCACCGTTAACAGGATTTGCAGTAAATGTTACATTCGTCCCTGAGCAAATTGTTCCGGATGGATTTGCAGCAATACTGACCGAAGCTGTAGCAGCGCTATTCACAGCCATTGTTATTGAATTTGATGTTGATGGTGATCCCGTAACGCAATTCAGACCGCTTGTCACTACACAGGTAATGGCATCTCCATTTGAAAGAGTATTCGTACTATAAGTTGAGCTATTCGCACCTGTAATAATTGCCCCGTTTTTCTTCCATTGATATAAAGGTGTCGTTCCGCCATTTGTTGGTGTAGCAGTAAAAGTCACACTGGTTCCTGAGCAGATGGTTCCGGTGGGATTCACAGCAATACTTGCGTTTGCAGCAGGCAAAACTGCAGGCTTTAATTGTACGTTAAGAATTGTTGCGTTTCCATCAGTAGCCACAACATTGGTAATTGTTTTGGATGTATAGCCTGCAGCAGAAAAAGTAAGGCTCCATGTTCCGGCTTTGATAGGTCTGTAATAGTTTCCAAAAGTAGGCGCTGAATACACCCATGAACTATCCACATCATGGCTGTTTACAAAAACTTTTGCTCTTATCGGATTGCCTGAGCATGAATCTGTGATCACTCCCCTTATGCCATTCAGGCATGCTTCAATATGTTTGAGAAGAGGATTCTTTAAAACATTCCAATAAATAGGTAACGAATCGGAATCCAATTTTTTTACAATGGAAATTTCGACAGTAACTTCTCTGCAATGCTTAAAGTAGTTCATATAATCCTGCCGCCCTCCGGTGATAACATACCAATCCCCTCCTTCCGATATTCCTGACGAATAGGTTTCTTTAAAATATCTGTTGGTTGCCTGATTTTCCTTAATGGTTGTGCTGCCATTGACCTGTGCTGAATCAGCAAAATTCGTTGAAACATATCTCCACCATGCATCATCGGCAGTTGTTCTTGATGAAGAAGTCCATGTGTCCCATGGAAAATTCACAACATCGGAACCTCCGTGAAAATTTGCTGACATCACAAAATACATGCTGTCGGCAAGATTCATCAATGTTTGTGTTTCGGTTTGGTATGCATTTCCGTCAGGATGTTGACCTGAACGCGGATCAGCATAATTCCTGTTCATATCTACGTTGCTGGCATTATAGCGTTGTGCCCCGGTTAAGGTGGTATTTCCACCATGATAAGTGCCGTCAGGGTTTGAATCAGGCAGTATCCAGATTTCAATATTGTTCAGCATATTTGTAACACGGGTATTTGTTCCATAATTTGAAAGCAAATAATCAATCAGGTGAAGCATCATGATATATCCTGTAACTTCGTCACCATGTATCGTAGAAGTGTATAAAAACTGTGGTTTACATGCTTTGGTGCTGACGTTATTTGTAATTTTCATGATAATCAATTTCCGTCCGCTTGCGAGGGTTACAAGAGAATAACGTTTGCAAAGATTAGGGTAGTTTGTCTGAAACCTTGTCATCATTGAATCATATACCTGGTAAGTTGGGTAGCGGTTCCACGATGCCATCTGCAACATTGTGGTTGCCATATTGATCACCTTTGGACCTTCCGGAGGAATGATGGAATATTGAAGATTCAGTGCAAGGAAATTTCTGAATTCATTCTTCGAGGCAACGGCAAGACCTTTTAAAGTAGTACTGTTAAAGCCATCAATGGACACAATGTTGGTCAGCAAAGTATCAACCTGGGCTTTTGATGCCGCTTTGAAGCTGAAGGTAATTTCGTTTTGATATTGGAATAATGAATCAAGCAGTCTTTCCTGCTGTGCATTTAAATTATTTCCTGCCTGAATTTGTATGGGGTGTTGAATAATCTGTGCCTGACAAAAAACTGTCAGCATGAGTGCGACAGCAAAAAGTGATATTTTCCTGATCATAAAAAGGGTATTATAAAGAAAGGACAAAGGTAGAAATTTTCTGAATCGGGCTTTTTATTAAAAGTTAAGAATCGGTAAGTAAAAGGATGAACTGGTTCCGAAAAGTAATAAAACATAAAATTGCCGCAAAGACCCTAAGACACCAAGATACGCAAAGCTTTGAAAAGCAAATATTTTTTTTTTGCGAAACTTCGAGCCTTTGAGCCATCGCGGCAAGAAAACGACTAATCGGAGTAAACTCATTATTAAAATTCAGCATAGCGAATGTCCCTGATCGCGCTTATCAATAAGTTCGCACTCTGTCTCCCGACGAGTGCGTGTGAAAAATTTCAAGATCAAAACCAAACATTTTCATGAAGCATTCTTCGTTGTTTTTAAATTGTATCACGCGTTTGAAACGCGAGCTATCATGGATATTATGGATACAAATTGTCAGGGAAAAAACAATAATAAATTCTATGCCCTGCCGGCAACTCCTCCCCTTCTCAAATAATTCACCAATCCTATTGTCGAAGCAAATGTCCAGCATCCTTCAAGAATAATAAACGGCATGTATTTCAGAAGTACCGAAGCATAACAAGCCACAGCTGCTCCAAAAATATTGAGAAAAATGTACGTTAAACTGTCTTTTTTAATAATGTCAATGAGGTTTAAAAAATATGCAATCAGCAAAATTGCAACCCCAATTGTTCCTGCCCAATCAGTAAGTGTCATTATGTGGTGTTTTATATGGTTCTTCTCCGGTTTATGCCCTGTATTCCGCCTGCAAAATACGAATAAAATTGAAGCTAAACGGGGATCAATTAATAAGGCGTTTGGTTTCTTTGTTCAACCGGTTGGTTACTTCTAAAAAAAAAGTCAATAATCATCAGCCATTGAGTATCATCTGTTGGGGAAATTCAGTATGATAAGCTGTGGCTAAAATTCATTTCAAAAGGAGACAATTCAACCGATATGAGTTATAGTCACTGATTTATGGTACAGGTTGACATGGTACAGTGACTGGTTGATGTGGTGCACTAACTGTACCACATGGTACAGTAACTGGTTGATGTGGTACACTAACTGTACCACATGGTACAGTGACTGGTTGACGTGGTACACTAACTGTACCACATGGTACAGTGACTGGTTGACGTGGTACACTAACTGTACCACATGGTACAGTGACTGGTTGACGTGGTACACTAACTGTACCACATGGTACAGTGACTGGTTGTCGTGGTACACTAACTATACCACGTGGTACAGTAACTGGTTGTCGTGGTACAGTAAATGTATCATCTTGCAAAGTGGAAGGAAATCTCCCTTGATTTATTAATTGAAAGTATGGATTTGGTCAGGGCATAAAAAAAATGCCGTTCTGATTCCGATGCTTCTGAATCAGAACGGCATTTGGAGTGTTTCAAACTCTGTTCGCACTCGTCAATAAGTTCTCGCTCTGTCTCCCGACTAGTGCGTGTGAATATTTTCAAAGCAAAATCGAACATTTTCATTTAGCATTCTGCGTTGTTATTATTGTATCACGCGTTTGAAACGCGCGCTATCATTGTTTGAAACATGCGCAATCATGGCGAAAAAACCATGCTGCCGCCTCTTTGAAATGACCTTTTCTAATTGAAATTTCCGAATTCTTCAATCAAAGTCCCAAGATGATTGTAGTGTGGTTTTGAAACTCCCACCACCGGCAACCTGAAATTATTTGAACAAAGTTTTTTCATTTCAAGAATGGCTTTGATGCCACCGGGGCTTCCTTCGGCAAATATGGCGTCAATGATGTCAACAAGTTTATAATGGTTTTCCTGTGCCTTCCTGAAATTTCCTCTCAGGCAATGCTGAACCATTTCGGAGAATTCGGCAGGGAATGCATTTGCAATAACTGATATCACACCGTCAGCGCCCAGCGACATGAGCGGCAGTGTGAGCGCATCGTCACCCGAGATCACAAGAAAATCTTTGGGACGGCTTTTTAGTATTTGCATGCACTGACAGATGTTGCCGGATGCTTCTTTGATGCCAATAATATTTTCAATTCCATTTGCCATTTTTAGTGTGGTTTCTGCTGTTATATTGGCGCCTGTTCTTCCCGGTACATTATAAACAATCACCGGTACGGGGCTTACATCGGCAATAGCTTTGTAATGCAGAAAAAGCCCTCTTTGTTGTGGTTTATTATAGTAAGGGGATACAGAAAGAATGGCATCAATGCCTTCGAAATCGGTGTTCTTGATGTTGTTTATCACCTCCCTTGTGTTGTTCCCGCCAAGACCCATCACAACAGGTACACGGCCGGCAACAGATTCAACAACAAAATTTATGACTGCAACCTTTTCATCTTTGGTGAGTGTGACGGATTCGCCGGTTGTTCCGAGAGCAACAATGTAGTTGATGTTTCCCTTTATCTGAAACTCTATGAGCTTCTGAAAAGATTTGAAATCTATGGCTCCGTCCTTATGGAAAGGAGTGACAATGGCAGTGCCTACACCTTTAAATTTATTGGGCATATTATTCTTTATTTATGATGTTAAGGTAGTGAGTAATTTCTTTGATAAAATCTGTCAGGCTAATAGTGTTGTCAACATTCAGCATGAAATCATAGATGCCGGAATATTTCTCACCATACAACCCGATCTTCAGTTTCGCAATGGATAATCCGGCGACATACCTGATGGGAAAGCAATCCTTCATGCACAGGTCAATCACCACATCAAATTCTTCTTTGACAAATTCATTCACCTTTGCGTTTACAGGTTTATAGTAAATGTTCAGATCACGTTTTGTGAAATAATCATACGACAGCTTGGGAAAACAATAATGCGGCAGACTTCTGAAATTAACGAATCCGAGCGTCCTCACAATTTTTTGATCTTCCTGAAAAGTGCGCACAAAATTGCTGACGATGGCATAGGTTTCCTCTTCGGAAGCGTCGTACACAATGCCGATGGTTTTTATGTCTTTCATATTCACCAGTTGCTTTGTACGGCTCACTTTGGCGAGGTCTCTGCGAAAGAAGAAACTCCCTATTGACTGCCTTATATTTTCAATAAAATTCACGTTTATTATTTTTGACTTACTAATTCCGGAAAGTTAGTAAAAGTAGTAATTTTAAAAACACGCACTAAAAAAATCAATCTGCCACGAGACAATTAACAATTTCGCCAATGTACAAGCGGTGATAATCTTTCAGCGGATACTCGGTGTGAATTCTTGCATCTAAAAAATTGGCAGGCGCCACATCCTGAAAATAAATTTTCCTGCAATCCAGCACCAGTCGTGCCTGCTCGAAATAGATCCCACCATTTTCCGATAACACCGGTATCAATCCGGTTTCTTTTATTTTATTAGTATTACGTCCTGATTTCTTGCCGCAAAAATTCAATATTTCCCTGTGTTCTTCAGCAAAGAAAGTCAAAGTAAAACGATCCGATTTCTCCATGAATTGAAAAGTGTGTCTTGTTGGTCTGACATAAATAAAGGCAACTTTCCTGTGCCACAGAACACCCATACCACCCCATGCAGCCGTCATTGTATTCAATGATTCCATTGTTCCGGCTGTAACCAATGTCCAGTCGGTTTCCATTAATTTAAACGGATTGTCGTTTATTGTTTCTGCTTTTATGCTTCTGAAAATTTTTGTCATTTTATATAGTTTTGTTTAAAGTTTAAAGTTTAATGTTCACCCCGTTGGATAAATATCCTACGGGGTAAATGTTGTTTCCTCTCACCACACCCTTTTTAATTCCTTATTTCCTTATACCCAATCTCTTACGCCTTCTTTCTTACTTAAATTTTGGAGGTTCATTTGAAAGTGGTAATTTTACACAAAATTAAAAATATTTTGAGAATAACATTTCTAGGAACCGGAACTTCGCAGGGTGTGCCTGTAATAACTTGCACTTGTAGCGTTTGTCAATCAAATAATTTTAAGGACAAGCGGCTGCGTTCTTCTGCTCTCATTGAAACCGAAAGAAATATTTTCGTGGTTGATGCCGGTCCCGATTTCAGGCAACAGATGCTGACAGCAAATGTAAAACGAATAGATGCAATACTGATCACCCACGGTCACAGAGACCATACAGGAGGGCTTGACGATGTGCGTGCCTTTAATTATTTTCAGAAAAAACCGGTTGATGTGTATGCAGGGAAAAAAGTTCACGACCTGATCAGGTCTGATTTCTATTACGCTTTCGCTGATGATAAATATCCGGGAGTGCCTGAGATCATCCTGCATGAAGTTACAAATTCTCCTTTCCGGATCAATGGCGATGAGATCATCCCCATACAGGTGATGCATCATCTGATGCCTGTGTTTGCATACAGGATAAAGGATTTTACTTACATCACGGATGCTAATTTTATCTCATACGAAGAACTTGAAAAAGTAAAAGGATCGAAGGTGATCGTCATAAATGCACTTAGGCGAAAACAACATATCTCCCATTACACGCTGGAAAAGGCATTGGAAATTTTGAAAATGCTCAACCCGGAAAGAGGATACATCACACACATCAGTCATCAGCTCGGGTTGCATGATGAAGTTGAAAAAGAATTGCCAGCAAATATCCGGCTGGCGTATGATGGGCTAACAATTGAGTTGTAAAAGCAGGTATTATGATGTTGTCCAATATTCAAAAACAATCAACCCATTTAAAACTACTTAAGATTTTATTGTTTTCGGTGGGCATTGTTTTTCTGTTATTGTTCACTGTGCTTTCATTTCACAACCGCTTTCTCAGCGATGACTATCAGTATTATGACATCATCCGAAATCAGGGCTGGCTCAAATCTTTCAGCTATTACTACACTCACCAAACCATCAGATGGTCGGCATTGCTTGTTTTTAATTCATTATTTTTCCTGAGCAATTCATTTTTCAGAGACCACCTGATCATTTTCTTTTTTCACATTTCATCAATGGCTCTGCTGGTATATTCAGTGTTTCTATTGCTCACCAATAGCTGCAGGATTATTTTACAGAGCACCCCTCCCCTTTTTTATCGGTTGTTGTTTTCAATACTTTTTGCAGCTTCTTTTTATTTTTCAACCATTCAGATTGCCGAGTCATGGTTTTGGGTACTTTCAGGTTTGATACACATGCTGAACATCGTATTCAGCTTACTTGGGCTCGCCTTTATTATTAAAATAAAAAAACGAACCCTGGATTATGCAGTGATCATTGCTTCCTTTTTATATGTAGGAGGTGCCGCCGAAAATTATACCTTCTTTTTATTGCTTGTATTTGCAGAGGTTTTATTCTATCTGCGATTGAATAAAAAACAACATTATGGTGAAAGTCGCAAGTCAATATTTAAAGGGATAACAATAGCAACTGTCAGTATGCTGCTTTCATTTATTGTGAATGTTTCCGGGCCAGGAATATTCGCACGACTGCATGAAAGCCGGACATTGATGCCTCATGCAAACCCTGATAAATTGGGCGAACTATGGAATTTCACAACAAATATTTTTGTTGAGAAAAAAAACCTCACTTTCCTTCTTCTTTCATCTTTATGGATATTTGCAGGTATGATAACAAAGATTGAAGGTTTCCGACTGAAAAATGAAAAGTTTAAAATTTCCACTATTAAAATGATCGCTGGCATGGTGCTTTGTCTTGTTACTGTTGGTTTGCTGGTCATCCTTCCTCTTTATTTTGCATTTAATGCAATAGGACCCGAAAGGGCAATGGCAGCTGTAAGTCTGGTTGTGGCTGCAATAATTTGTTGGTTGTTTTTTTTCATAGGACTGAAGTTGCCTACCAGATCAGCTTTCATCATTATGCTCATAGCATCAACAGCAAGTTTATCTGTACTGTCATTTTATACTGTACGTCAATGCAGGATCACTCATTATTATGCAGAATGTTATGACAATCGTTGCCTTTACCTCGAAAGTTTAAAGCATGTCAAACCTACAGATACTATAGAAGTAAAGGGATTGCCTGATTCCGGAATGTTGCCAAACGGAGATATTACTGACGACCCCGATCATTTTATAAATATCAATTTTATGAAAGCGCTCGGTCTGAATTTTAAAGTAAAATCATCAGATAATTATTACAGGATGTTTACGAGTAGAAAGAAAGAATTTTAAAGAAGATGTTAGAAAATGTCGAAACATGAAACCAGGTACAATCAACTTTGAACGTTAAACTTTGAACATTAAACTTAGTATAGCTTTTTGAATGGAAAATAAAAACAACATTTTTCACAGGATAGAATTCATATTGCTGTCAGCGACAGCGGCGCTATTTCTTGTTTTTTATTTGTTCCTGGCTTTCAACAACCGCTTCGCCACTGATGATTATGAGTTTCTTCAACTTTTCAGAAATAATGGATGGCTTGGCTCGATCGTAAATTCATATCATAACCACACTTTCCGCTGGCCTGCAGTAATTATTTTTGATCTGTTTTTTGGTGTGGACTTGCCGTTCCATAACATGCATTACATGATATTCCTGTATCATCTGGTTACAATGTTGGTTTTTATTTTTGCAGTGTACAACCTTATCACCAATGTCTCTAAGCTGGTTCTGCAATCACTTCCGTCAAAAAAACACAGGATAACTTTCAGTCTTCTTTTTATAGCATCTTTTTATTTTGCAACTGTTCAGATCACCGACACCTGGTATTGGGTAATCGCCTCCTGTGTTCATTTGCAATCGTGCATCTTCGGGATACTTGGACTTTCCATCATCCTTAAACCAAAGAAAAAGATCATTGACTATTCCCTGGTAATTTTGGTGATGGCAGTAGCGACAGGATTGTCAGAAAATTTTGCAATATGGCTGATATTGCTTCTTACTTTCCTTATAATTTTTATCAGAGTTAAAGCAAGAAAACAACCCGGAAAGCTGATCTCTCTTACCCTATTGAAAGCTTTGTTCATTGGATTGATCACTGCCTGCATTTCTTTCAATATAAACATATCCGGGTCAGGATTGAAGACCCGCATGAACATAATAAAGGAAGAAACACCTGTGACAGGAGCAGCATTGAAAGAGACAGTTTCATTGCCACAATCTTTTGATTTTTCTCAACTCCCGAAGATCATCATCTGCAACAAGAATCTGGCATTCCTGCTGCTTGCTGCGTCATGGTTCTTTTTCGGGCGCATTATGAAAAGAGAAAATCTGATACAAATGCGATCATCAGAAACCGCGATCATGATGAAATATATGAAAGCGGCACTGCCATTGACCATATTTTCAATTGCTGTAGTTTTGATTCCTCTTTTCTATGTGTTCAAAGGAGCCGGACCACTCAGGGCATGGACACCGGCAAGCCTCGTTATTGCTGCATTCTTTTGTATGTTTTTCCTGATTACGGGGCTGCAGAATATCTCCGGCATCATCGAAAATGGTTTTCGTTTGTTGCTTTTGGCAGGTTTTGCCATCGTGATCGCATATTTTATCAGGCAGGCAAATTTTGCAACTTCCTATTCAAAAAGCTTTGATGACCGCTGCATTTATTTTGAAGATCTGAAAGCGTCAGGCAATACAAAAACCATTGATGTTAAAGGACTGCCGGACTCAGGTATGCTTCCAAACGGCGACATCACAGAAGATGAACACATGCATTTGAATGAGGATTTTCGCGACATTCTAAAACTGCATTTTAAAGTAAAATCGTCAGATAATTATTTTAAGAGATACACGGGTCATACAATTGTTGTATATTAGCAACAAATTTTTTTATGACGTTTCAAACCCACATCCAGGCTTTATCTTCAAAGACCCTCTTCAGGTTTGGAATGATTTTGTTGCTTTTATTTACATTCTCGTGCAAACCGCACAATCCTGAGGAAAAGAAACTTGATGCACTGGAATCAAACCTGAAATACAAATCTTACAAGACCTTATCCGAGAACACCCTTCCTCCTGTTGTTCTTCTTTACAATTCAACCAACCCTGCTGTTAATCCTGATATTTCTGAAGGTGTCATGAGGCTGTTGTTGGGCTATTCATGGATCGTCAGCAATCAACCGGACTTTGCAATTGCAGAAAGCAAGATCATTGATGATCTTTCAACAAATGATAAGGATCTGAAAATTCTTGACCATTCTCTTGCAGCTATGGCTATGTATGACAAAGGATGGAAGTCGCTGGCTGCTGACGAAGCTGAAAAAGGCTCAGTGTTATTTATGAAACTGCCCAATGATACCGATACGAAGTTAAAAGCTATGACATTTCATTTAATACAGGGGACGCTTTGTGTGTATCAGGAAAACTATGAGAGAGCTCGATTTCACTTTCTTGCTTTCGGCAATATTTCAAAAATTAACTGGCCGTGTCAGCTTGTCGAAGCACTGGCAGACATGAAATATAATGATGTGAAAAGTGGACTAAAAAAAATAAAATTGATATCACTCAATAAAACCCTGCCTGATACTCTCCGTCAACCTTTCAAAGAATTAATTGTCAAAACTGACAAAGACACCGGAAAGATAGATTCTAAGATATTCTGGCCCCGCCTTGTTTCGTTTGCCATGTATGCAGGGATAAGAAATTCAGCCATTGATGATATTGGAAAAGTTTGTGATCTGCTTGCGCATTTAAATAAGAAGCTGAAGATAGAGTAAGAGGTTTGAAGGGTTTGAAAAGTTTATAAGGTTTATAAGGTTTGAAAGGTTTATAGTTTATAAATAGGACACATCTCCACTATTTTAGTAATTCTATAGCTTTTGCAATACTGATCTTAACACCTTTCTGGAATGCGATCACAAATGCATCTGTAATGCCTTTCGAAACAAGCAATGACTTATAATCGTTTGCTGATTTATAATCTGTAAAATTTCCGGAAGTATATGTTGTTAGACCATCATTGTCTTTTGAATGTTGCAGACTTCCATCGGTTACAACATCAAGGAATTTGTTCACAATATCAACAGGAACATCATTTTTATATGCACCCAACTGCACCTTAAAAACTATGCCTGATTTATCAATTGCAACTGTGTTGATTGTTGAATCCTTTGGAATAACCACAGCAGTTTTATTAATAGTTGAAGTGTTTTGAGCGGTTGTCGTATTTGTTGCTGTATTGCCTGTATTTGCAACAGGGGAATTGTTGGACAATAAAGTTTTTGCTTCAGCCAATGTGATCTTTTTGCCATCATTATACACAACTACAAAAGCATCTTTCACTCCTTTGACAACGATGGTGTTTTTGGCAGTTACGGCATCCTGTAATGTTGAATAAACACCTGACAGGTACCTGATATACCCGTTGGTCATGTATTCGTCATAAAGCGGAGTTATATCAAAAAGCTGTGCTGATGTAACTGGTCTGACATAAACGCCCACCTGCACTGTGTAGAAAAGCCCTTTTATATTTGCAACGGGATTGCTGAGTCCTGTGGTTGCAGCCTTGTTGACAACAACCGGTGTAACAATATTTGCAGAGCCTGTTGAAACAAAGGTTTTATTGTTCAGATCAGCATAAGTGGTGCTCACCGTGTTGTCCGTCTTCATCAAAGCCAGTGCTTCCGCAACAGATATGCGTTTTCCTTTGTAATATGCGACTATGAAAGCATCATTATACCCCATTGTTCTGAGAACATCTCTCGAAGTTATTGCATCATCAAACTTTGCAAACAATCCGGCCATGTAACGGATTAGCCCAGTCGGTGTGCTTTCGCCAACCAGCGGAGTCACTCCTTTAAAAATATCGGGTGCACAATGTTTCCTCACAGCACATATCTGAACTTTAAAAACAACACTGCCCGGCAATTCCGGATCAAGCGGAATTAAGTTTGCTGAATCTACATTCAGTGGCGCCGATTTAAACTGAGAGATATAGATCCCCTTGAATTCAGTAGTTGTGATTACGGCAGCTCCGTTTGTAGGTGCATAAATTTTCGCATCCGTTTTATTGTCAGAAGTTGTGTTGCCGGCAGTTGTGTTATTTGCCGGTGTGGTATTATTTGAAGTGGTTTTATTTGTGGAGGTATTATTATTTGTATTGTTTGCAGTGTTGTTATTTGCAGTTGTATTATTGCTTGTATTATTACCAGCTGTCGTATTGTTTGCAGTTGTATTGTTACCTGTTTTATTACCGGCGGTAGTATTATTTGGTGTTGAATTATTGGTTGTTTTGTTGCTGGTATTTGTGTTGTTCGGCGTGGTATTATTTGTTGTTTTATTGCCGACTGTTGTATTATTTGCCGGGTTTTTATCAGTTGAATTATTGTTTGATATAGTATTATTGGGAGTATTGACATTCTGATTTGTAACTTTATTTGTATTGCTGACCAGTGAGGGTGCAACCTTAGAATATATATCAATTGCCTTGGTCTGTTTTTGTATGGCCAGCATCCCATTTTCTTTTGCTCCTTCAAGCAATGATTTCTTTTGGGCATTGGTCATTTTATCACTTATACTATCCTGCAACTTCTGCCCTTTTTCGAAATAAGTTTTTGCTTCGGTTTCAAGCAAAGCTGCCATGGTGACTTGAGGATTCTTATCATCAATTGTTCTGATACCGGCAAGACGGATGTTGTTCGTGTAGTATTTATTCTGGTTTACAATTGCGGTAAGTTCAAGTGCCTGCATGTGCAATACTTTTGCTGTGTCTTCCAATGCGCCGGCTTCTTTGTTCAGCTTTGCCTTTTCAATCGGGTCAGTACTATCATTTGCATCCGATCTTTTTTGCGAGGAGTTATCATTGTAATTCGAGGCATCGTTTTCCATGTTTTGCACCAGGGTGGTATCATCGGTATTTGCTGCATTGCTTGCTTCTGAAGTGTCATTCAATTTGGCTGCAAGCTGATGCGAAACAATTGATTCTTTCTTCAATGTGTTGGATTCTTTTTGCAGATCAGTGATCTGCTTTGCAATTTCTGTTCTCTTACCGGGGTCTTTTTCTGTGTTTAAATTGGTTTGAAGAACAGTGATGTTATTGTTTATTGCAACAACGGTTTTGTCTATCAGGTCTGCTTTGACTTTCTCATGAACTGCATTCGTCTGAACAGGCGTGGTTGTATTATCCGCAGTATTGTTCGGCGTTATCTGGGTATTGTTTGCTGTGACTGCATTGTTGTTATGGGGAAGAGTATCATGATTGGCTGTAACAGAATTATTGTTAGAAATTGCAGTTGAATTGTTCTGTACAACAGTATTGTTATTGGGTTTAGTATTGGATGCAATGGCGAGTTGTTTGTGAGTAGCAGTATCAGAGCGTGTGAACTGATTATTGTTGTTTGGTGCTGTCACATTATTATATGATGTTGCAACATCGGTAAATATCTTATTGTTTTCATACTGATTGATGCTTTTCTCCAATTCAGTTTTATTGATATTTGTTGCGGCTGCTGGTGTGGTTTTGTTGTCACTGATCTCACTCATCAGGCTTGTCGAGTATTTGATCTTAAGTTTTAAAGCGGAAACTTCGATGGTGAGTTTTTCAGTTTTTGCTATCGAAGAATCAACCTTTGTTTGTGCAATACCTGCTTGTTTATCGGCAAGAGTTGCTTTGTTCTGAAGATCCTTTTTTGTTGATTGTTTGGTTGCTTTGTTTGCCTGCCCTTTCAATATTGTTGCCTTCTCTGCAAGACTGTCAGCGATGGCCTGATTGCGGCTTTCGACATCTTTCGCATCCTGCAACTCGTTTTCTTTTGAATCAAGTTCATTCGAAACATTGACAAGATATTCATTGGTGGCACGGTTAACATTGGTTGTAATTGCGACTGATTTCTGCAATGCAGTATATTTTACACCGGCATCAGCAATATTATTTGAATCAACCAGTAACTTTATTTCTTTCATTGTTTTATTGATGTCGGCAATTTCCTGTTTCTTTTCCGTATAAGTATCATCAAGTTGTTTCGCTGTTTTGTAAGAAATAACTGCCTCCCTTGCCAGGTCCACAGATTGTTTCTGCAATTCATCAGCCTTCTCTAAGGTCTTTTTCTTTTCATCCGCATTGGTGATCTTATTGGCTTCTGTTATCAGTTTGTTTGCCTCATTCTGCTTCGCAATACTTTGTTTGTTCTTATTGTCTGCAATTGCATAGGCATTGTCCGAAAACATTTTCAGTGTATCTGCTGCCTTCTGAACATTATTTACAATGGCAACTGTACTTGTCTGAATATCCTTCTTGATCTTTTGTTCTTCAGGAGTCAGTTGCTTTTGTGTTGCACTGCTTTGATTATTCAGTGAAGTGTTATTGGTGGTTGTCTTGTTAGTATTAGGAACTGTGTTGTTGTTTGTTGTTATTTGGCTGCCTGTATTATTTTGCGTGTTTGTATTTGAAGCCAATGTTTGATTAGTGGTTGGAGTCGTTGTTTTATTTGAAACAGCAGTGTTGTTTGGTGTTGTTTGGCTGCCTGTGTTATTCGATGTATTCGTGTTTGAAGCCAATGTTTGATTGGTGGTTGGAGTTGTTGTTTTATTTGAAACAGCATTGTTGTTCGGTATTGTTTGGCTGCCTGTATTATTTGGCGTATTCGTATTTGAAGCCAGAGTCTGGTTGGTGGTTTTATTTGAAACAGCGGTGTTATTGGCAATGGTTTGGTTGTTTCCATTATTCGGAACATTCGTATTTTTCACCTTTGACTGGTTCGAAGTGTTGTTGTTTTTGATGTCATCCACCACATTTGCATAAATGACCGATTGCGAACGGGCGCTGTCTGCCTGTGCTTTCAGCAACTCAGCTTTCTGCAATGTTGAATCAACCTGCGCCTGCTCTGTCTTTACCTGCTTGTCGATCTCTGTTGCTTTTTTCAGAAATTCTTCTTTGTTGCTTTTCTTCTTTGAATTTGCAGCATCTTTCCTGTATCCATCAGCCTGAGTTTTCAACAAATTCACTTCTTCCTGGTGCTGCCTGGCATCTTTGATATTGTCGTCAGCTTCATTTTCTTTCTCACTGATAAATCCCTTCGAAGGGTTTGTGCTTGCTATATAGTCTGTGTCAACAGGTGTGCTGTTAAGTTTCTCGATCATCTTTGTCAGTAATGCTGTTGATGTATCCGTTGAATTGGAGCTAACCGCTTTTTTAATATCAGTTTCATATTGTTTGGCATCGTCGGATTCTTTTTGTTTCACACGCACTTTCTCTTTCAGATCATCTGCTATTTGTGTTGCGATTTCCGACTCCCTGTTCAGTTGGTCAGCCTCCGATTGAATGACATTGGCCTTTGCAATTTCACTCTGCTTAGTGCTGTCGTCTTTGATGCTTTCAGCTTTGGTTTTAATCGTGGCAGCTTCCTGGTATTTGGCATCAGCCAGTTGTTTCCTGCTTTTTGCAATTTTATTTGCAGCATCCTTTTGTGCCTTGTACCCTCTTAATTCATCACGTGCAATATTCGCCTGCCTTTCTGCCATCGCAATGATGGAGTCGTTGTTTAACTCGTCAACTTTCTTCAACGAGTCAATTCCATTTACTTTTGTTTTGTTGTCTGCGTTTGTAATGTTCGCTGTACTGTTTGAAGTATTGTTTTTAGTGTTGCTGTTGTTAGCCACCACATTTTCTTTAAACATGCTCTCATTGGCATTCACATCAAGCGAGGCATTTTCTTTCAGCAACTGCGCTGTTTGTTCGTTTGCTGCGGCTGCTTTGGCAGAATCACTATCTTCATTATCGAAATTAATTTTTTCAGACAGCGGAATTCTTTTATCAATTCTCACTTTGTAAACCGTGATCATTCCTTCCAGGCTCGATCTGTCGGAGGCAAAATAAGCATATTGCTTTGTGGAGTCCGGCACAAACATGACATCGTCAAAAGGAGTGTTGATAGGGAAATTCAAATTTACAGGAGTGCTCCAGGTGCCGTCTTCATTCATTTTTGAAGAGAAAATATCATAGCCTCCAATGGTGTTACCGCCTTTGGAACTAAAATACAAAATGCTGTCGGGACTCATGTAAGGAAAATCTTCATCGTATGCAGTATTGATCACCAGCCCCAGATTCTCAGGTTTACTCCATGTGCCGTTCATCAACTTTCTGACCCTGTAAATATCTTTCCCTGTCTTGCCGTCTTTCCCATAACTTGAATAATAAGCCTCGCGTGTTTCGCCTGAGTAGAACATAAGCCCCAGCTTTTCCTTTTTTTTGTCGAGTGGGGTTTTGAACATGTCTGGCTTCACAAGCATGCTGCCTCCTCCTGCACTTGCCAGGTCATAGGAACGGAAAAAATCCTTGTAGTTAACCTCGGTTTTTTTCAGCACATACAAAGATGTAAAGTGCGTGAGCAATTCCTTTGCATTGTTGCAAATTTCAATCTGCCTGTCAATTTTAAGTTTTTGGGTGGTTTTGGAAGCTGCTTCTTTTTTGTAGATATTGTATTTTGTTATGGCATCAGCAAACCTGTAATTGTTATGATAAGCCATGCCCAGGTAATAATTCACAGAAATGTCAACGTCGCTTTTTGTGGCAGCAAACAACAGGTATTTGAGAGGTTTTTCAGTAATGCGCCTGTCGGCAAAAAGTATGCTGACACCAAAGCGATAATTATACAGCGGGTCTTTTGGGTAGATGCTTACTAGTTCCGAATACAATGGCATAGCCGCGCTGTAATTTTCATTCTTAAAATACTCATCAGCCTTTTTCTTCAGATCGTCCTGTGATGTCAGGCTGGTTTGTGCACCTGCAACAAAAGAAAAACTGATAAAAAAGAGTACGAAAACAATATTTGCCAATGCTCGTTTCAATATCTATTTCAGGTTTCTAAAATTAAGATTCATTATACTATGTAATTCCATAAATTGTTACCTTATTGTTGCTTTGTTTTTCTACAAGCTCCCGGAAACACCAGCATTTATCAGATATCTGCTATTTCTCCGGTTAACAATAATTACAAATTTTCCTGTTATCGTTCACATGACAGGAAACCATGTTGCGCAATAATCATTACAAAGATATTCACAAAAGGCGGAATAAAGAGGAATAAAAATATGAAGAGCGTTGCAGAGGCAGAATTAAAATCAATTTCATTTCGTTGATTTTTGAGAAAACATCCCTTAAATAATTGTTACAAATGCATCATTTACTTTGAAAGTTATGTTGGATTAACATCTTTACTAAAACGGATTGCAGTACAAATTCACCACGATAGGTTCTGTGAAATACATTAGATAAAAACTCTCGTCACAATACGATGTACGCTGACACATTGGACAAAAACTCTCGTCGGATAACGTTGTACGCGGACACATTTGATAAAAACTCTCGTCGGATAACGATGTACGCTGACACATTGGATAAAAACTCTTAACGGAGGCCAATTTGGGGAAACACATTGAATAAAACGAGTCACAAGAAAAAGTTGGGGAGCAACTATGGCGAACGCGTTTTGCCTCGCTAAAATAATTGTAAGTTTTTTAGAGGGATATTTGACAGGAATGATTAGAGTGAAAACAAGGAGGGATACTTCCCCCCTTGTGACCATTCCAGTCAGTCAGGCTATTCCTGTTGGGTTGCTCTTCAGCATTGCCCAATTCCGCTTCACCTGAATATGCAAAATTAAGGAATAATTTCGACTTTAAGTTATCATTCCTGTCGTTTATTCCTAATAAAACTTCATTGTGAAAAAGCTATTGCTCCCCAACTTTTTCTTGTGACCCAATAAAACCCCCAAGTTTACCATAATCCGAATTACTTCAGTTGAAAAACTCCGTAAAAGATTTTGACATAGAATATCCTAATGACCAATAATCATCAATGACTAATGACCAATGATCAATGACTATTGACAATCAATGATCATTATCCTTATTCGTATCCGTAGGTTCAACCTTCTTAAGCCATATCTTTTTCTTGGTTTCTGTAGAAATGGTATAAGAATATTGCGGTTTATCCTTCTCAGCTTTGAGTGTTCTTTTATCAGGTTTTTCATTAATGATCGCCTGGTTGAATTCCTTGCTGAAAGAGAATGCCTGCATTAGCGCACCTTTGAAATTGAAGTAGTACCAATCGTTATCATCAACCTTTAAATAGATGTTGATCTCATCCCCGCTTGTTGCTTTTTTCACAGTGATATAACCGCTCACATATTTATTTAGCTGTGTCTTGTTCAGTGAAACTATTCCGATGGGGCCTGAAGAAACAAAGAAATCGTTCTTTCGGTCGTAGGTCATTTCAATATTGCTGAGCAACATTGTATGCTGTAATTCATCGGGAACTTTTTTCATTGCCCCGTTAAGCGAAATGTCAGAGATCACTTTATCGGCTTCTTTCACACCCAGTATTTCTGTGAGTGATTTGGTAAATGTAACACCCGAAAGGTTAACACCTGCAAGAGTGGTTTGTTTTTCCAGGTCCTGGGTCATCAGTTTGAACGCATCATCGTTGAAGAAAAAGTCAATAGCCATGACCACATCGAGGTCAACAGAATCTTTCCTTATCAGGTTTGTAGTTACATTGCCATAAGTAGCCACAGTCATCCTGCCGGTGTTTGGAGCAAGATCAATTTTTCCGTCGCCAACCACCACACAGCTTTCCTTTGTAAGACTCACATAATTGCCGGGCAAATTAAGCTGTTTGAGTTTTTCCTTGTTCGATATCCTGTACTCATCAGTGGTGTTGTCGTAATAGATGAACCCTCTTGCAGAAACAATATTCTGATCACTGGGGTGTATTTTTTTTGTTAGAAAAGCGGAATAAACCCTTATCGAATCTTTTGCAAGGAAAGTTCCTGCTTCAAGCCTGGAATTGCCGATGGTCCTGATGGTATCGGTAAGTGGGATATAAATTTCAGCAGGGTTAATTTCGGATTTAAATTTCACCCAATTACGATATAATGTGTCGCAGTTTTGTTTTATCCTGAAGGCGCCGTTGAAATAAAGAAATTCTTTACTGGCTTCCATTTTGACTTTGCCTGTGTAGGCAAAATTCGGACTTAGCATAAACTTTGAAGTGTCGGGAATAACGCCATTGCCATAGGATTGCAGGGTGGTATCCACAGCAATTGTGCTCATGTAGATCGGGAATTTCTTTTCATTCTCATCGGTGTAGTCATACATCCCGTTTGCAGTGTAGCTTTTGCGTGACTGGATATTCACCAGAGCATTGTACATTGTATGATATTGCGTAGTGACATTTGCAAGAATCTTTGCATTGATAAGCGGTTTCATTTCAGCTTTCTTGAGGATGGTGACTTCGCCCTTGTCGGGATAAATGGCAGCATCCGCCACTTTGATGATCTTCACATCCTGTGCATAAATGATGTTGGTTCTTAAATTAAACTTTGCTTTGGGAGAATAGAATCGCAGCGAATCCTGAGCAGGGTGAACAGAAACGAATTCAGATCCTGAAATATCAATATCAGCAAGCTGCTTCAGCGTGAGGTTTTCAAGCTTTTTGGTGTTTTGGCTTGTGGTATTGGCCAGTTCAATTTCTTCCTTATCCATGAACCACGTAAACTGGTCCATGAAGCAGATGTACATGTTCTCGAGGAATTCAACCTTGGAACTGCCACCATTGGATTTGAAATCACCTTTGCGTGCATCGAAATCTATGTGGGCATTGTAATTGTGCGTAGAAAATGAAAACTCAGCAAGATCATAGCTTTTGAGGCGGAAGTTGGCAGTGTCGGAATCAATTTTGCGGTTCTTGAATTTGTAAAGATCGGCATCCATTTCAGCATCTTTAAAGTCCAGGACTCCTTTCCCGGTAAGGCCTGTAGGCGCCAGTGCAAGATGTCCTGTGAGCTTCGCAAGTGTATCATACATCTGAATTGGTTTTGCAAGGCTTTTTACGATCATGAGATCATTATAAGGCGCCCAGTGTTCATACACATCCGTTGCTGCCACAGAGGGATACTCCACCCCTGTTTTCTGTTCTTTGATCCTGAATGTTTGTACGCTGGAGTTTGTTGAATCAGGGAAGAAAACAAACGCATTTGACTTTGTTACTGAAGTAAGATAATTCAGAGTGCCACGACCTCTCAGTCCTTTATTGCTGAGATCAACAATAGAGTCATAAGTGCCTTTACCCTTATAAGCGGCAAAGCCTGATTCGGGTGTTGTACGAACAAAGCCCAGCGAGTAATCAGGCTGCACTTTCAGCACTTCATCGAAGGCAGGGAAAATGTCGGCGGAAACAAAATTGCCTGTAAAACCAATACCTTCCGTTGAAATATTGTCGAGACTGTCAATCTGGAAAGGGTCAAGATGGAAATAGAAAGCGCTGCGGTCATAAACTCCATGCTGAATACTGCGTTTATCATAATAAACATAGGAATCTTTCAAGCTGCTAAAGATTGGATATTTACCAATAGAAAGCACACCTGATTTGTTGTTGGGTGCATCAATCTGCAGGTCACCCTTAATTCCTTCGATAACTGATTTTACTTTTTCCAAATTATATTTTCCATAAGCATCTCTTGTCTTCCCGCGGACATAGAAGGCCATTGAGTCAATAACAGGCATTCCAATGTTGAACTTCAGATAAGAAAAGGAAAACAGCTTGCCATAAAAATCAAACATACCGGCGTGAATAAGTCCATCGAATTCAAAATCCCTGTTTTTCTTTACAGTGATTTTTTTGTCTTTTGGGTAGATATACACACTCTGCGAATCACTCAGAAACACACGGCTGACACCATTAAGTTTTAAATCGAAATTCAGCAGACTCAGTGTAGCATTGTTTTCATTCCTGGTGACCGAATTGAATTGAATAACATCATAATCAATTTTCCCTGCACGCGATAAAAGGAAGTTGAGAAGCTTTTCTTTAATGTAAACTTTGTTGTTTTCGATGTCGTAGGAGATGAAACCCATATTTGAAAGTTTGAGCATCATTGCTACAATCTGAGGTTCGGCGATCTTGAGATAGCGGGCATATTCAGGAACTGAAATCACATTGGTATCTTTCAGCTTCGAATATTTATTGAGGTCGCCAAGAGGATGGGTTTCGTCAATACCCTGCATCTTATAATAACGGGCTGCTGAGAAAAAATTGTAGGATTCAAATAATGCTTCGCTTTCGGTGCCTTCGCCCTGTATCATCTTTAGATTGATCAGGGGTTCGTCCATTTTCCAGTTTACAGCTTCGATATACATATCCAGCTTGTGGTATGTGTCGAAGAAAGGAGTCTGGGCTATTCCTTTGTCACCACGCTGCAATGAGAGTTCTTTGGTGTCTTTCATATACCTCAATTGAAGTCCCGGATGTGTGATTGAATCTTTTTCCCAATAGATGGCAACCGAGGCATTCTCAGATGAAATTTTGTCCTTGCGAATGATGTACATTTTGGCGCCGGTTCTGATGAACAATTTTTTGTCGCGATAGAAATAAAGATAAGCATCCTGGTCCGCATTTCCCGAGCCAAACAGCTTGCCACCATGCATTGAAAAGCCACCAACATAATCAATATCCGGAAAGATACTCTCAATCTTCAAACGTTTGTCATACGAGTCAAAACGGGGATATGAAGCCTTGTCTTCGTCCTGGTTTGCCAGTATTTTATCCTCAAGGACACCAAGCAAAGGCTTGTCAAAAAAACTGGTGTAATAGAATTTTACAGAATCAGCTTTGTACTTGGAAAACTTTACAGAGATGGTATATTTGTTCAGTTCGGCATATACTGTCTTTTCGTCAAAGCCCGCTCTCACCCATAAAACTTTGCCCCCCTGTCCTGTCCATTTGCCTAGGGTTGGATAATAAATTCCTTTGGTGTTGTTGATGATGGCGCTGTCATTATTTGCATAGCATGTCAGGTCCAGTGAAGAAAAAACAATGCGGGGGATGGTGTCATATTCAAAAGTATAATCGCTGTTGTCCGATTTCCACTTGGTAGTGCTTGAAAGGTAAAGGACATTGTTGGTGAAAAGGTTGTTGCTTATGTCGAGATAATCTACAAACAGCGTGCTTGACGACTTGCTGATCAGTTTGGCAAGACTGGCCTGCCATGCTTTAAAACTTTCAGGGGTTTGCGAAGTGTTGTTGAAACTCATTATGGCTGAAAGGTAGTTCCTGAAGTTAGGAATAGCCTTCATTTTCTTTTTCAGCATCAGGTTGCAGGTAGTGATCATATCTTTTTTTTGCTCGTCTGAAAACTTTCCGCCTCTCCATTCAGGAGTGAATTTCACCATGAATTCTTTGGCTGTTTTTTTATCATCAGAGTTGTCAATATCCTGAAAAAACTTTGTGAGCTGCACAAAAAAGCTTGCAGTATCTTTATCAAATTGTTTTAACTGTTGTGACTTCGTGGTAAACGAAGAAGCCAATATTATCAGGAAGATCAGTATGTGCTTTGGTTTCATAAAATATTTTGTTGTTTGTCCTTTGCGTTCGTTTTTTATAGGTAGAAGGAAACTGTACAGGGAAAAAGATTTCTGCCTTGTTTCTCCCCTACTCTTTCCACATTTGCAGCCTGCCCGTTTTCATTATTTCTTTTTGAACCTGGCAACCGTCCAGTTGTTTTTCACAGTGTGGCCAAGCAATTTTAAGCCATTTGATTCAGCTTTATCCTGAATTATGATAAGGTCGTCTTCATAAAACCCGCTCATTAATAACATCCCTGCTTTATTGAGATGCTTTGAATATTGGGGAATATCGTTCATTAAAATATTCCTGTTGATATTGGCAAAAATGAAATCGAAAGTTCCCTTCGCCATTTCAACACCACCATACAAAATGTTGATAAAGCTGACATTGTTCTTTTCAATATTCTCAACAGAATTGTTATAAGCCCATTCGTCAATATCAATAGCGGTGACTGGTGAAGCTTCCATTTTTGCAGCAAGTATTGCAAGAACACCTGTTCCGCAACCCATGTCGAGAACGGATTTTTCCTTTAGGTTAAGAAGCAATATCTGTGCGATCATCAAAGCGGTTGTTTCATGATGCGCAGTTCCAAACGACATCTTGGGTTCGATTATAATATCGTATTTGCACTTTTCATTAACCGGATGAAAAGGCGCCCTGACACAGCATTTCCCTGCAATATTTACAGCGTCATAACTTTTTTCCCATTCTTCGTTCCAGTTCTTATCAGGAATGCTGGTATGGCTGAAAGTGATTTTAAATTCTTTATTTTTCAGTATAGCTAGTTTTTCAACTTCTGCTTTCGAATATTTTGTTGTTTGAATATAGGCAAGGAGACCAGTTTCTGTTTCAACAAAACTTTCGAATCCTATCTCTGCAAGATGTGCAGCAAGGATTTCATTGCCCGGATCCACAGGAGTGATTGTGAAATTAAATTCTATGTAGTTCATTCAATAATTCGGTATTAATTTTTATAAGATTTGACAACTATTCAAAGCTTGTCAAATCTGCTTTATTCGATCAAGAAGTTTAACGTCTGATTCATCACAATAGTATGTGGTGAACTCTTTTTTAGTAAGAATTAACAATGGTGATAAAATCCTTTGCAATGAGTGAAGCGCCACCAATCAGACCACCATCAACATCAGGATTGGCAAAGAGCTCGGCAGCATTCTGAGCATTGCAGCTTCCGCCATAAAGTATTGTTGTGTTCTCTGAAATTTGTGTACTGTAATTCTCTGAAATAATTTTGCGGATGAAAGCATGCATCTCCTGTGCCTGCTCAGGTGAAGCATTTACACCGGTTCCTATTGCCCACACGGGTTCGTAGGCAATGACAACATTGCTGAATTCTGATTCAGACAAATTAAATACTCCATTTTTTAATTGATTTCTGACGATGTCAAACTGGTTTCCTGATTGTCTTTCCGACAACAATTCACCACAACAGAAGATGGGTTTCAGACCAGTTTTCAAAGCTATCTCCACTTTTTTCGCAAGAAAATCATCTGTTTCCTTGAAGTAATTTCTTCTTTCAGAATGGCCGATGATAACAAATTTTGCACCAGTGGACAATATCATGGCCGCTGAGATCTCACCAGTGAAAGCACCTTTTTCATTAGAATGACAGTTCTGTGCGGCAATTTCAATTTGATTTAATCCTTTAGTCATTTCAGCAGCTTTCATCAGATAAGGAAATGGAGGAGCAATGATCACCAATTTGTCATCATTTTTTACCAGATCCTTTAAGCCTGTAACTATTTCATCAATCAGGGAAATGGCTTCAGTTAAAGTTTTATTCATTTTCCAGTTACCTGCAACTATTTTTTTTCTCATAACACAAATTTTAAATTTTTAATTCAAGCAGAATTAGATTCGAACCTTAGGGTCTAACTGACCATAAATTATATCTACAAAAATATTAATAAAAACGAGAATAACCGAAACGAAAAGCACAGCGCCCATTACCACGGGAAAGTCATATTTCTCCAATGCGTCAACAATGACTACCCCCACCCCTTTCCAGTTAAACACATATTCTATAAAAACCGCACCTGCCATCAGCGAAGCGAACCATCCGGAAATGGCTGTGACTACAGGATTCATTGCGTTCTTCAATGCATGTTTTGTAATGACCTTATAATAACTAAGACCTTTTGCTTTTGCTGTCCGGATGTAATCCTGCGACAACACTTCGAGCATCGAATTTCGTGTAAGCTCAACAACTATTGCCAGAGGGCGTATGCCAAGAGTAAATGCAGGCAGAATAAGGTTCTTTAGACTCAGGTACTCTCCATTACCAAAATTATCCACAGAATATAAACTCCCGAACATGTTCAGACCCGTGATACTGCCTAATAAATATGCGAAAATCCAGGCAGCAAGTATGGCAGCAAAAAATGAAGGAAGCGACATGCCAAAGACAGAAAGAACAAGAGAAAGTTTATCAATAAAACTGTTCTTTTTCACAGCACATATAACCCCAATGAAAATGCCGAGTATCAATGCAAACCCAATGGAGGCTGTAGCAAGAATAAAGGTGTTTGGAAATGCCTCGTAAAGTATTTCACTAACTTTTCGCTTGCTCTGATAGGACCTTCGCAGATAAGGCGCTTTAATAACAATGGCAACATGTCCAATTTTGAAGAGCCTGACGCATGAACTGTATTTGGTAGAATCAAGATACCAGTAGCTTTTCGGATCATCAGTGTTATGAATGGAAACAGGCGAAAGATCATTCAGGTAATTGAAATACTGAAGCAGCATGGGCTTGTCTCTGCCCAGATCCTTATTGATTGCTTCTACTGAGGCAATATCAGCACGTTGACCAAGCATCATTCGGGCAGGATCTCCGGGAAGAACATTGAACAATAGAAAAACGATTGTTATTACTCCAAACATAACAAGTAACCCGTAGAACAATCGTTTTAAAATATAGTGATGCAAGAGAAAAGAATTTTTGATTTAAGAATTGAGAATTGAGATTTGAGATTTTTGATTTGAAATCAGTGAATTTATTTTAGCAGGTATTTTTCTTTCACTTCTGCATAATCAGGAATATCGCGCCAGCCCCATTTGGCCATGACAACTCCGTTTTTCAATAGTAGCAAACCGGGATTTGAACGGATCATCGTTTTTAATGCTGTTTCATCAACATTATAAAAAGGAAACATTGCCTGCACATCATGTCTGAATGTTTCAATAGTCTCATAAATACTTCCGGAAAGCCCAACAAATGAAATACTGTCCTTATCACATCCTGCAACCAATTTATTGATATCTGTAAAAGCATCTTTGTCTGTTTGTGTTATATCATAGGCAACAAGAATGAATTGATATCCGGGATTGCTCACGATCTTATCGGTGAAGATATTTCCATTCTCATCGGTGATCACAAAATCATGAATAGGAGCTTCCTTGTATGGCTGAATTATTTTTTTGATAGTGGTGTCGTATTTAATGCTTGCCCATTTCACACTATCCTGCCAGGGCAAAGTCTTTGAAGTGTATTCGTATATTTGCCCGGTCTTGATATCCCTGTAACGGAGAATGCTTTCAGATATTTCAGGTACGGCAACCACCTGTTCTGAAATTTTGTTTCCTACTTTCCACGGCAGAAAGTCAATCAAAGGCAGGTGACGCAATGAATAGATGCTTACAAAAAGAATTATGCATGCACCAACAGTCGTTATTGCAATTTCCCTGAATTTTGTAAAAGCAGGAGTGCTGTAATTATTTGAAGTGACAAGAAAAATAACGATAATAATCAGAACAACATTTTTAAAAAAAGTTTCCCAGTTGGTAAGCTTTATTGCATCACCAAAGCAACCACAGTCGGAAACGGGGTTGTTTATTGCTGACAACAGTGTCAATCCTGTGAAGAAAAACATCATCACAAATGCAAGCCAGGAAGTAAGTTTTGGTCTTACTCCAAATACCAGCATAACCCCAAGTGTGAACTCGATCATACATAATATCACAACCAGAGGTGTTGCGAAGTTATGCAACCAATTCATGTGATACACTTCAAAATATTCCTGAAGTTTGTAAGTAAAACCTAGCGGGTCCACACCTTTCACAAAGCCGGAAAAAATAAATAAAAGCCCGACAATCGTTCTGCATATTATTCTTAAAGTTCTCATTTCTTAAACTTTTAAATTTTGATCTTCTTATTATTTCACAATTCTTCAAATGGAAAATGAAGTTTTGTTCAGGTCATTTCAAAAATTAATAAATTAGCAAATTATAACCGAAGCAAATTTAAGCCTGAATTATGATACAAAAGCATAAAAATACATTTTTTTCTTCACATAAAAATCTCAATTGTGGTGGAAAACTTTTATCCCTCGAAAAACCGCTGGTGATGGGCATTTTGAACATTACCGATGATTCGTTTTTCGATGGAGGAAAATACAAAAACACGGATGCAGCTTTGAATCACGTTGAAGAAATGCTTAAAGATGGGGCTTCAATTATTGACATTGGCGCAGTGAGCACAAGACCCGGAGCAATTGAAATTCCAAAAGAAGAAGAGCACTCGCGGATTTCTAACATTTTAAAAACAGTCACGGAAAAATTCCCGAATGCAATTTTTTCTATAGATACTTACCGTTCTGAGATTGCAAGAATAGCCGTTGACAATGGCGCTCACATCATCAATGATATCTCTGCCGGCAACTTTGATGAGAAAATGTTTCAAACAATAAGAGATCTTCACGTACCTTATATTATGATGCACATTCAGGGGACACCAGCCAATATGCAATCAAACCCTGCATACAAAAATGTGGTAAAAGATGTGATTGCTTATTTCTCCGAAAAGGTTGCTGTTTTAAAAAAAATGGGGGTCAACGATATCATCATTGATCCCGGTTTTGGATTCGGAAAAACTCTTGAACACAATTACGAATTACTGAACAATCTGGAGTATTTCTCAATATTCGGATTGCCCCTTATGGCAGGTTTTTCAAGAAAGTCAATGATCAATAAGTTACTTGAAACCAATCCAGCCGACGCACTCAACGGAACCACTGTTTTAAACACGATAGCATTGACAAAAGGTGTGAATATTCTCAGGGTTCACGATGTGAAAGAGGCTGTGGAAGCAATAAAGATCGTTGAGAAAATGAGAGGTGAATAATGTTTATAAAATCCAAATTATGATAGAGGAAAAACCGTCAATATCTCCAATTTATTTTGCATCACAAAAGAAATTCCGTGCATGGCTTGAAAAGAATCATGATAAGGTGGATTTCGCCTGGATTGCTATCAGGAAAAAGAATTCAGAGAAACCTTGCATTACTTACAACGAAGCTGTGGAAGAATCCCTGTGTTTTGGCTGGATAGATGGTCAGGTCAGAAGCCTGGATGAAGACAATTATATACAGCGATTTTCTCCAAGAAAAGCTAAAAGTCTGTGGTCAAAAATCAATAAAGATAAAGCACTAAAGCTTATAAATGATGGGCAGATGAACGAAGCTGGAATGAAGAAAATTGATGACGCCAAACGAAACGGAAGCTGGGATAATGCCTATACTACACCTAAAAAAGTTGAAATTCCAGAAGATATTAAACAGTCACTCTCCAATGTTCCCCATGCGTTTGAAGCATTCAGTAGTTTTGCTCCAAGTCATCAAACAATGTATATCCGCTGGGTGAATGATGTAAAAAAAGAAGATGCGCGAAAAAGAAGAATTGAAAAAGTAATATTGTGGTCTCTTCAAAAAAAGAAGCCGGGAATGCTTTAAACCAGTCAATAGTCAATGGTCATTTGTCATTTGTCGGAATCCTTTTTTTTGCTCATCCGATTTTTTTCTGTATGTTTGAAACCTGAACAAAAATTATGTTACTGAATACTCTCATATCTTTTATCACTGTTCGCTGGCTCGATGTTATTGATGTGCTACTGGTTGCTTTGCTATTTTACCAGCTTTACAACCTTATTAAAGGCACGGGAACCATCAATATTTTTATCGGCATCATTGCAATTTACCTGATTTGGGTTTTGGTAAAAGCATTTGAAATGGAGTTGCTGAGTGAGATTCTCGGGCAGTTTATTTCTGTTGGAATGATTGCACTGATCATCGTGTTTCAGCAAGAGATAAGGCAATTTCTGTTGGTTCTTGGCTCACCTAATTTTCTTAAAAAAGGATCGAAAAGCTTTCTGAATGTAAAATGGCAAATGTACCAGAAAGAGCTTCTCAATATTGAAATAGTCATCAGTGCATGTGAGAGTATGGCTGCTTCGATGACAGGTGCCTTGATTGTTATTACAAGAAAAAACGAATTAAAATCTTTTATTGAAAACGGAGAGGCTCTCAATGCCAACATATCAAAACAACTTATTGAAAACATTTTTTTCAAGAACAGTCCTTTGCATGACGGAGCCATTATCATCAGTGGCAATCGTATTATGGCTGCCCGCTGTATTTTGCCAGTTTCAGAAAAAACAGACTTTCCAACCAATGTTGGTTTAAGGCACAGAGCAGCCTCAGGTATAACAGAAGAGTCGGATGCAATAGCAATTGTAGTTTCAGAGCAGCGTGGAGAAATATCCATCTGTGAAGCAGGAGTGCTCACAACGAATTTAAAAGTCCAGAAGCTACGTGAAATTCTGACCAGCGAATTCGAGAAAAATTAAATCCTTTATAACAGACCAACAAGGATCATTTTCCTTAAAAACTATTTTTTCGCAAGGCTGTCGTTTTTGTTCTTTTCAATAAGTTCTGCTCTTATTTGTTCATCAGTTTTACCAAGCCAGTTCAGCAAACCGGTCACATCTTTGGTTCTTGGACTGGTTGGATACTTTTTCAAAAAAGCCTCATAAGTTTCCCTGGCTTTAACAACATTCTTCATATCGTTGTCATAAATAAAAGCTTTCAAAAACAGGCAATCTGAAACCTTTGAATAAGCCGGATAATCTTTCATTATCTGGTCTAAAAGATCAATTGCAAGCTGGAATTTCAAAATATCCGAAGATTTTCTGGCTGCTTCGAATAGAAAGCCAGCACAAGCTGTATCCTTTGGAAAATCTTTTACAAATTTAATGTAAGCATCAATCAATTCTTTTGTTTTAGCCGCATCGGGTATGCCATTTTTATTAGCTTTCAATGTTGCTTCAAGATCATGAATGGTTTTAAGATCTTTGTCCGGACTGTTTGAACAGGACGTGATAATCAATAATGATAATACAGCTATCAGAATGTTTTTTTTCATAGTTGTGAAATTAAGTTATAAATGTCTAAAGTGTCTAAAGTGCCTTAAGTGTCTAGAGTGTCTAAAGTATTTGGGGTTATCTTTTTTTCTTTTTTGCGAATTTTATTTTGTAGTTCACATCAACATTACCGATCATGATATCGTTGAGTTTTCCTTTGATCAGTTGTTTTTTCAGGCTACTCAAATGATCAATAAAAACCACTCCATCCGTATGGTCGTATTCATGCTGTATGATGCGGGCAAGCAATCCATCATACCATTCATCATGAAACTCAAAATTTTCATCTTCATATTGAATGTGTATTTTTGGCTTTCTGAGAATATCCTCGCGCAGTGTCGGGAAACTGAGACAGCCTTCATTAAAGAGCCACTCCTCCCCTTCTTCGTCCAGTATCTGTGCATTGATAAAAACTTTTTTAAAGCCATTCAGTTCGGGATTTTCTTCATCGGAAAAACCTGTTGCGTCAATAATAAACAATCGTACTGACAACCCTATCTGTGGAGCCGCCAAACCCACGCCTGGTGCTGCATACAGCGTTTCAAACATATTTTCAATAAGCTCTTTCAGGTTAGGATAACTCTTTCCTATTTCCTGCGTCATTTTCCTCAGTATGGGATCCCCATATCCGATAATTGGTAAAACCATTATTAAAACCTCACTTTCTTTTAATGTCTTAAATCATTCAAACTTTCCATGTATGATTGCAGGATGAGTGTTGCACTGATGCTGTCAACAAGTCCCTTGTCCTGCCTCGCTTTTTTCTTCAATCCTGCATCTATCATGGTCTGGAAAGCCATCTTTGAAGTAAATCTCTCATCAAATCTGTCAACCATGATTGACGGAAAAGTCTTCTTTAATAATCTCACAAAAGGTTCAACAAACCTTGCAGATTCCGAATCAGTATTGTTCATTTGCTTTGGCTGACCCACTACAAAACAATCAACTTTTTCTTTCGCTACATACTTTTTTAAATACTCAATTACATCCTTCGAATGAACCGTTCCCATTGAATTTGCAATCATCCTGAGCTCATCAGTCACTGCAAGTCCTACTCTTTTTCTTCCGTAATCTATAGCAAGTATTCGTCCCAAAAATGCATTATTTTAAGTTAAGCAAAATTAGTAAAATTTAAATTATTAAAAGGGAATGTCAAAGTTTTTGTGAATGAAAAATTCCTCTAATTTTGCATGAATTGAAAAACAATCTGATTTATGGACTTAATAAAGATCATTGAAAGCGCCTGGAACAACAAAGAACTACTGAAAACTGACGAGGCGAAAACAGCCATCAGAGAGGTGATCAGACTTCTTGACAAAGGAATAATAAGAGTTGTTGAGCCTGAAAATGGAAACTGGAATGTCCACACGTGGATAAAAAAAGCCATTATCCAATATTTTTCAATTCAGCAAATGGAGGTGATTGAAGCAGGACCATTTGAATATTTCGACAAGATCCCATTGAAAAACAATTATGCAAAACTTGGCATTCGTGTTGTTCCGCCTGCAGTGGCACGCTATGGAGCTTTTATTGCTTCGGGTGTAATTATGATGCCTTCTTATGTAAACATTGGCGCCTATGTTGATTCAGGCACAATGGTTGACACGTGGGCAACTGTTGGTTCATGCGCACAGATTGGTAAGAACGTTCATCTCAGCGGTGGTGTTGGCATTGGAGGAGTTCTGGAACCTGTTCAGGCATCACCTGTGATCATTGAAGACGGATGTTTTATTGGTTCCCGGTGTATCGTTGTTGAAGGTACCCACATTGAAAAAGAATGTGTGCTTGGCGCGAATGTTGTCATCACTCAGTCCACAAGAATTATTGATGTGACAGGAACTGATCCTATAGAATATAAAGGTATGGTGCCAGCCAGATCAGTTGTAATTCCAGGGACGTTCGCGAAAAAATTCAATGCAGGAGAGTTCAATGTTGGCTGTGCGCTGATCATCGGGCAACGTAAACCATCAACGGATTTGAAGACTTCATTGAATGATGTACTCAGGGAATTCAATGTTCCTGTTTGAGCATAATAAGAATTCAATAATTTTCCTTTACATTTTTATTTTCGATTTTTTTCAATTAAGTATTGACAATTGAAAATTTAATTTGTACTATTGTGCATCTTTTTGTAGCCCCTTTTTCTTTATGCGTAAATCATTGCTGAATTATCTTGGTTTCCTTCTGCTGTGCACATTTTTTGCCGGATGCAAACCTTACGCACATGTTACAAAAGTTGACTCCAATGTCATTACAGTAGATTCAATATCTGCAGCAAAAGAAGACACTTCTTCACTCAGGATTATCAAACCTTTCAGAGAAAAGATGCTTGCTCAGATGAATGGTATATTAGGCTATACTGATCAAGCCATGGTGAAAGAACTTCCTGAAGGAATACTCAACAACTTTGTTGCAGACCTTATTCTTAAAAAATCATTTGATTACTACAAGCCTGCTGACAGCATTAAAATTGATTTCTGTTTACTCAACTTCGGCGGACTTCGTGCAGCATTACCGAAGGGTGCAATTACTCTTGAACAGGTTTATGAACTGATGCCTTTTGAAAATAGTCTGGTTGTAATTACACTCAATGGTATAAAGACAAAACAGGTGTTTGACTATATCGCAAAACAAGGCGGTGATCCTGTTTCAGGAATTACAATGGAGATAAAGGATACCGTTGCAACCAATATCCTTGTGAATGGAAAACCCTTAGACACCAGCAGAACTTATAAAATTGTGACATTAGATTATCTTGCAAATGGCGGTGATAAAATGACGATTTTTAAAACGCCATTAAAACGTGAAGATCTCGGCGTGAAAGTCAGGGATGCTATTATAACTTACATGAAAGAAGAAAATAAAAAAGGATTGGTATTAACATCAAAGCTTGACAGCAGGATCCACTATGCAAGGTAACAGACGTGATTTTTTAAAAACTGTATTGGCAGGTGGAGCATTGCTTGGTTTGAATGCTTCGCCACTGAAGAGTTTTGCTGCAAAAAAAGAATACGAAAAGCTTACGATCCTTCATACAAATGACACACACAGCCATATTGATCCTTTTCCCGCAACCGATCCAAAGTATGCAGGAATGGGCGGTTTTGCAAGGCGTGCAGCGATGATCAAAGAAATCAGAAGTGTTGAAAAAAATGTTCTTCTTCTTGACGCAGGAGATATTTTTCAGGGAACACCTTACTTTAATATGTTCAACGGAGAAATTGAATTGAAACTGATGAGCCAGATAGGCTATGATGCCGCTACTATCGGAAACCATGAATTCGACAATGGTCTTGATGGTATTGTTTCAGCCATGAAGTTTGCCAACTTTCCTTTCATTTCATCCAATTATGATTTTTCGAAAACAGTACTTGCTGACAAAACTCTGAACTATAAAATATTTTTCAGGAATGAAATTAAAATTGGCGTTTTTGGCCTTGGTGTAGCGATTGACGGCCTTGTGAGCACAGCAAATTATGGTGACACAATTTATCTTGATCCTTATGCAAAGGCTGCAGAAATGGCGCATTTGCTGAAGAAAGATTTGCATTGCGACCTTGTGATATGTCTTTCACACATGGGTTTTAGCTATAAAGATGATAAAACACCCAGTGATGTACTTCTTGCAAAACAATCGAAAAACATTGATCTGATTATTGGAGGTCATACCCACACCTTTATAAATAAACCTTACAAATTTTCTAATTCTGACAAAAAAGATATTTACATTTGCCAGGTTGGATGGGCAGGATTAAAGCTGGGAAGACTTGATTTTTATTTTGATAAAAAGACCAATAAAAAATTTGTCGATGCGCATACAATAAAAGTTTTTAATAAGCAAGTGTAAATAAATTTTTTTTTGAACTTTTTTCTTTAAATATTTGTTAGCTCGTTCAGGAAGCATAGAATTGACGCTGTTCGCAGACGATTCTGAATTCACGAGACTGAAATTAAATCACATAGAATACTAACTCTTAATTTGAAATTTTAGCTTATAATTTAAAACAATTTTTGATGGAAAAGAATATTGACAAAATATGGGAAAATTGTTTGAAGGTTATAAAAGATAATATCGGACACCAGGCTTTCAAAACCTGGTTTGAACCAATCAAGCCAATTAAACTCGACGCGAATGTCCTGACGATTCAGGTCCCAAGCCAATTCTTCTACGAATGGCTTGAAGAGAATTACATTTCGCTTCTCAAAACAACAATTAAAAAAGAATTAGGAAGTGATGGCAGGCTGGAATATAGCATCATCATGGAAAACTCTTTTGATAGTACACACCCTTACACTATCAAGGTTCCCACATCAAACAAAAGAGCTATAAAGAACCCTTCGTTGTCAATGCCTATTGACATCAACAGAAGTTCCAGCAACAGCATTCCAAATCCTTTTATAATTCCCGGCTTGCAAAAAATCAATGTACAGTCGCAACTTGTAGAAAGCTACTCTTTCGAAAATTTTGTTGAAGGCGATTGTAACAGACTGGCAAGATCTGCTGGTTTTGCTGTGGCAAACAATCCCGGCAAAACAGCTTTTAACCCTTTGCTGATCTACAGCACAGTTGGTCTTGGCAAAACACATTTGGCTCATGCAATAGGAATCCAGGTCAAAAACCTGTTCCCCGATAAGACGGTCCTTTATATTTCTTCAGAACAATTTTTTCAGCAATTTATTGACGCTGTAAAAAACAATAGCCAGAATGATTTCGTTCATTTTTACCAGATGATGGATGTTCTCATTATGGACGACATCCAATTCCTTGCAGGAAAAGAAAAAACGCAGGATGTGTTTTTCCATGTTTTCAATCATCTTCATCAGAACGGAAAACAGATTGTAATCACATCGGACAAGGCTCCTGTCGAAATGCACGACATGGAACAAAGGCTTCTTTCACGATTCAAATGGGGCTTGTCAGCCGATCTGCAGCCACCTGATCTCGAAACAAGGATTGCCATTCTTGAAAAGAAACTTTACAACGACGGTGTGGAAATGCCCAAAGAGGTTATTGAATATCTTGCTTACAGCATCACTGCAAATATCCGTGAACTCGAAGGTGCGCTTATTTCAATAATGGCGCAGTCTTCATTGAACAAAAAAGCTATTTCAATTGACCTGGCAAACCAGATGATTGATAAATTCGTGAAGAGTACTACAAGAGAAATTTCCATTGACTATATCCAAAAGGTAGTTTGTGATTTCTTCAATATCCCTGTAGATATGATCAACTCGAAAACACGGAAACGCGAGATCGTTCAGGCACGTCAGCTCACCATGTTCTTTTCAAAGAAAATGACAAAACAATCGTTAGCCAACATTGGTTCACGCTGCGGCGACAAAGATCATGCAACAGTTCTTCATGCATGTCGTACTGTAAACAACCTTATGGACACCGACAAGCAATTCAAGGCTTCCGTTGACGAACTTGAAAAGAAAATAAAACATCAATAATAAACAAAACCGGTTTGAGTACCGGTTTTTTTTTAACCATGAACAATACCGGAACCTTATTTCTGATACCCTCAGTGATTGCCGAAAATACTGCCCAAAGCGTATTGCCGCAGGAAGTCATCAAAATGATAAACGAACTTGATGAGTTTATTGTGGAGAATGAACGCACATGCAGAAGATTTCTGAAAAGCATTGGCTACGCAAAACCATTGGATTCATTGATACTTTACACGCTCAATAAACATACCGACAATAACGAGCTCCCTTCATTTCTCAATTCTCTGCTGGAAGGAAAAAATATTGGATTGCTATCCGAAGCAGGCTGTCCCTGCGTTGCAGACCCCGGGTCGGAGATTGTAAGGATAGCTCATGAAAACAATATACGGGTGAAGCCTCTTGTGGGACCTTCATCAATATTGCTTGCGCTGATAGGTTCGGGATTTAACGGACAGAATTTTTCTTTTGTTGGATATTTGCCTGTTGATAAAAATGCGAGAATTAAAAAAATAAAGGAGATTGAAAACAAAGCCATCCGCGAAGACCAAACTCAAATGTTTATTGAAACCCCTTACAGAAACATGCAATTGCTAAATGACCTGCTACAAACCTGCAATCTTTATTCGCATCTGTGTATCGCGTCGAACCTGACAGGTGAAGATGAATTTATTTCAACAAGAACCATCAAAGAATGGAAGAACAATATTCCGGAACTGAATAAAAAGACGGTGATATTTTTGATTTATAAATAAGGTCTGGGATAACACTGTTTAAAAGAGGAAAAATTAAATAGCCTTTATACTCACTTTGCCCGGGAAGGAAATCACTTGTTCAGCTATTTGTTATTTTCGCTAACAAACAACATAGCTTAATTTGGCAACCATTCGAATTCTTGCTTAATATTTATCCGAAACAATTTTTATGATTAACAAGGAATAAGTTTTCCGCTGTCCCGTATCAGTGTTATCTACTTTTGGTTTGACGCCAATACGAAAAATCGGGACTCAATGATCACAGGCTCTATAACTGCAGGTCTCGCAATCGCGAAGGCTTTCATGCACGGCAAATTCTTTATGAAGAACAGTCTTTACAGTGAATACCACTGCAATTCTCTCATGTAAATGAGTCCTTGCTGTGAATCATCATACTAATCCTTCACGGAAATTTATCATTTACGTGAATTCCGGTGTAAATTATTCACGTATCTGAAACATGATTGCAAGGTAAAGAAGCATTACAGTGAATTCCGCTACGAATTCTTCTGGTAACAGAAACATTACCTCAGGGTAATGAAACATTATTGTATGTTCTGGCGCTGATTCTTCATGGAATAGAAACATTACCGCAAATAACAGTGAAATTGTCTCACGGTACTGTGTCATTTTGCAACATTCCACCGCACCGAATGTTGCAATTTGACACAATACCGTACGTATCTTTGCGTGTTTGCAACATTCCGCCGCACCGAATGTTGCAAAATGAAACAGTACCGTACGTATCTGTGCGTGTTTGGAACATTCCACCGCACCGAATGTTGCAATTTGACACAGTACCGTACGTATCTGTTCGTAATTGGAACATTCCGCCGCACCGAATGTTGCAAAATGACACAATACCGTACGTATCTGTGTGTGTTTTGAACATTCCGCCGCACCGAATGTTGCAAAATGACACTGTACAGTACGTAAAAGTGACCGGAATTTACGGTATTGCGTTACTACTTCATGTAAAAGCGACAGTTACATGAAGCAATGAAACAATACTTTACGTAAAAGCGACAGTTATTTGCGGCAGTGCTGTGATACTGTACGAAAAGCCAAACGGAACTTGCTGTAATGTGTCAATACCGAATGTACAACAGAGCGGAACCTGCTACAATGCGACATTAACTCATGTAATCCATACAGCCACGTATGACATGGCTTCAATTCCGTAAAGAAAACCAACAAAAACTTACCGTTTTATTGTTTTGCAAAAATTAATTTTCAAATTTTTCTTAATCTATGAAACCGGAGTATTCTATTTTCATATCATCAAAGTTATTTCTGAAAACTTACCGCATTTTTTAAGCTGGTATAATCGCTGATATGCAATTATAATTATTAATAATTTTATCATTTGAAAAAAAAATATAATTTTGTTGACTGTAAAAAATAAAAAAAATGAAAAAAAATCTGATTATTTTTGTTTTCTCATTATTCATTGCTTCCTGTGTAACCATTGTTAATGCACAGGTACCACAAGGGTTCAATTATCAGGCTGTAGCCCGTAATTCAACAGGAGGATTATTGGTCAGTCAGAATATTAATGTTCGAATAAGCATCATTTCTGGTATCCCTACGGGTACCATTCAATGGCAGGAAACTCATAGTTCCACTACCAATCAGTTTGGTTTGTTTACACTGATAATTGGGCAGGGCACAAGCACAGGGCAAGGCACTGCTTCAACATTTGCTTCTATAGACTGGGCAAACTCTAATCATTATTTAAAAGTTGAAGTGGATTATTCAGGAGGAATCAACTTTATTGACATGGGAACCTCGCAATTATTGACAGTTCCTTATGCCATGGTGGCAGGAAATGCCTTAAATAGCCCGACGGGACCTACGGGTATAACAGGTCCTACAGGATTGCAGGGTCCCCTGGGACCTACAGGTCTTTCAGGGACAAATGGACTTAATGGAGTAACCGGTTCAATGGGACCTATTGGACCTACAGGACCTATTGGTCCTATTGGTCCATCAGGTTCTCCGGGAGTCACAGGCAACGCCGGGGCACAGGGACCTACAGGAATGACCGGTGCAGCGGGAGCTACAGGTCCCACAGGATTGACAGGAATACAGGGTGCAACTGGGATACAGGGTATTCAAGGACCAACCGGATTGCAAGGCATCGCAGGTGTTACAGGTCCCACGGGTGCAATAGGAATTCAAGGAGTAACGGGAGCTACGGGAATTGATGGTGCTACCGGTGCTACCGGAATAGCAGGTGCTATAGGACCAACAGGATTGCAAGGCGTAACTGGTCCCAATGGAATTGACGGCGCTACCGGCGCTACCGGAATAGCAGGAGCTATAGGACCAACAGGATTGCAAGGCGTAACTGGTCCCAATGGAATTGACGGCGCTACCGGCGCTACCGGAATAGCAGGCGATATAGGACCAACAGGATTGCAAGGCGTAACTGGTCCCAGTGGAATTGACGGCGCTACCGGAATAGCAGGCGCTATAGGACCAACAGGATTGCAAGGCATAACTGGTCCCAGTGGAATTGACGGCGCTACCGGCGCTACAGGAATTGCAGGAGCCACTGGTGCAACAGGGATAGCAGGAGATACCGGACCAACAGGATTACAAGGTGCAACTGGTCCCAGTGGAATTGATGGTGCAACCGGACCAACAGGTGCTATGGGAGCTACAGGTGCTTTTGGTATTGATGGTGCCACCGGTCCAACAGGTGTTGCAGGAGTTACAGGTCCTACAGGAATTAATGGAGCAACCGGCCCAACAGGCGCTGTAGGAGCAACTGGTACAGCTGGTATTGATGGTGCCACTGGTCCAACAGGTGTTGCGGGAGTTACAGGTCCTTCAGGAATTAATGGTGTCACTGGTCCAACTGGTACAGTTGGATTACAAGGACCAACAGGACCTAGCGGAACAAATGGAACAAATGGTTCACAAGGTCCCACTGGAAATACAGGGGCTAATGGATTACAGGGCGCTACCGGACCCACTGGACCTGTAGGATGTGGTAATGCAAACTTTGTTATTAAATCTGATGGTACAAATGCTCTTTGTAGCCAAATTTATGATAATGCAACGAATGTCGGCATTGGAGCCACTTCACCGGCAACCAAACTTCACATTTACCAAAGTGGAATTGCAGCATTGGTTGATTTAAGATTAATGAACGACCAATTAAACAGTGCCAATGCGGGAGGAAGAATTTCGTTTTGGGCTAATGGTGGGTCTGGTGGTACAGGAGGTTTTGAAGCTGGCGCCTATTCATGTATTAATAACGGCTATGGGTCATTCCAAACAATAATTGGTCAAAATTATTTCTCACCGGCAATAACCATAAATAGCGTTGGACCGAATGCTTCCCGAAATTCAAATATTACTTTTGGTACCAATACTACTATGTATCTTAACGATTATGTCAACGGAACCTACGTAGGTAATGTTGGCATAGGTACAAACTCACCTCTTGCTACAAATAAAGTTGATGTTTTATATACTACCGGTGCAAGCGGAGGAAAAGGGATCAATGTCAATGTTACCGGGAATGCCACATGGTCAACAATTGATTATGGTTTAAGCAGCGCTATATTGTGCAATAACGCTTCCATATCAGAAGGAGTTTATGGACAATCAACTTCATCATCAATAGGCACCGGAAGAAATTTTGGTGTGATGGGTTATGCAAACAATGGCGGTACCAATGTTGGTGTAAAAGGTTTTGCAGGCAACAGCAGTCTTGGGTATAATGCAGCTATTCTTGGTGTGATGAATGGATTTAACCCCAGCTTTAATGAAGCCACAACTATGGCTGGTAACTGGGCAGGATATTTTAGCGGCCCCGTTTCAATTGAAGGACAAATTACTTCCACTCTTGCAGCGGGAACTGCTCCGTTCAATGTTACATCCACAACTGTTAACACCAACCTTAATGCTGATTTGCTTGACGGCTTACATGCCACAAGCTTTTTAAGCGCTGCTGCAGGCACTACAAATTATTTAGCTAAATTCACCGGAGCCAACAGCGTTGGGAATTCATTAATTTATGATAACGGAACGTACATTGGCATCGGAACTACAAGTCCATCATATCCATTATACGTAACTGATGCATCAACTACAGATGCTAATGTAATTTATGCTTACAGACCTTCCGGAAACTTTGGCGCAGGCAGGGCTACTATATATGGTTACAGATATGGCGGCCCTTCAGGTGATGATGGAACTTCTTACTCAATTTACGGTGTAGATGCAGGTGTTGAAGGCTATACTTGGTATGGCAATCTTTATGCTTTTGGAGTTGCCGGACATACTTTTGGCGATTTCAATAGGACTGGAGGTGTCATGGGTTCCGATTATTCAGGCGCTTACTGGGGTTCCCTCGGTTACAAAAATAGCGGAGGCACATGGTATGGAGGGTACTTTAATACTGCTACCTCCACTGGAACAGGTAAAGTATTGCCCAATGCACCTTCAATAAATATTGGTATAGGCGCCTGGGGCGACCTTCTTGGCGCTGAAATTCACGGTAAAATTTACGGCTTATACACCGAAGGAAAAGATTACGCTTTATTCTCTCATGGCGCCACCTACACTGATAATATTGGTGTACATCTTCAAAATATCAGCAACATTTCAGGCAGATCAATAAGTAATAATAAAGTGGCTGTTATGTACACCAGTGTCTCAACCGATGTAACAGTTCAAACAGCAGGAACAGCTAAGCTGAACAACGGAGTTTGTCATGTTTCTTTTGATAAAACTTTCAGCGATGTGGTTTCAACCGAAATCCCGATAATTGTCACCGTCACTCCTGCCGGTAATACGAATGGTGTTTACGTATCGGAAGTTACCAAAGATGGTTTTACAGTAAATGAAAACAATAACGGAACCAGCAATGTTGATGTTTCATACATAGTTATTGGACGTCGTGCGGGATACGAAAATCCTCAGCTATCCTCCGATGTAATAGCTAAAGATTATACAGATAAAATTTCAATCGGTTTACATAATGATAATGACACTAACACCAATGGCTCCGGCTTGTATTATCAAAATTCACAATTGACCGTGGGGGTTCATCCTTCAACTTTACCTGATTTGAACAAAACAGAGACTTCTCCATTATTAATAAAAAAATCAAAATAATTTTTCACTCACTGAAAGAGGCAATCTTTAAAAGGGATTGCCTTTTTTTTTTATTAATTTTCAAACTTGACCAAAGGGGATAAGCAAATAAAAAAATTTGAATGCCCATATTGTTTTTTGCCATTGTCTATAAATTAAGTCTTCTTTTTTTGTTTGCTTATTATCTTGGTAAACTCACTTAGTACTGTCCAAAATCTTAACATTTTTTTTAGTCAATTTACATTTGCATCCCAAAAAAATAAGTATTTTTACTGCAAATTTGCAATCATTATTTTAACATAAAGATTTCGCAACATTTAGATCAAAAAAACGCATTTCTAAAAAACCGCAAAAAACTTCCATTACTGTAATAATATTAAATAATCCATTAACCATACAGCCATGAATAAACATCTACCCTCAATCAAAAATTTGTTATTCGAAATTGTTCAGAAAATAGTTTTTGCCTTTTTGATTATAATGACACTTACTGCAAGTTTTGTAGTAAGGGGGCAAAATATAAGTGCATACTCATTTGCACAAACAACAGGTACGTACAAACAAGCTGGTCTCGGCGCATCCGAAACTTCTCTTTATGGGGGTACTGTATGGGATGACATGAACTTTGCTACAATAACATTGCCCTTTACCTTTACATATCATGGTACTGCTTTTACAACAATTACTCCTGGGGCTAACGGTTATGCTCAATTAGGTACTTTGACCGCGGGCGGATATAATGCTATTGGAAGTTACATAAATGTATTATCACCTTTCAACAGAGACTTAGATGGTAATAGTACAAATGGTGGAGATGTCAGCTATAACACTGTTGGAGCCACTCCCAACCGTGTTTTTACCATCCAATGGAAAAACTGGGGTTTCTACAGCTCATGCAATGCTGAAATGAATTTCCAGATTAAATTGTATGAAACTTCTAATAAAGTTCAATTTATTTATGCACCGGGTACACCCATATCATCTATTACTGATCTTCATGTTGGCCTTAATGGAGCAACAACTACTGATTGCCAAACAAGAATTTGTACTGCGGCAGGCTGGGCTGGAAACACAGCCGGTGTTCTTGCATCTGTTTCATCATTCAGTTCAAGCATTTATCCAACGTCTGGATTGACATTCACATGGACATCTGCAGCAACTGTAGCAGCTATGACTTTTACCCAAACGACTGGTGTGTATGTTCCTATTGAGGTAGGTACAGCTATGACATCATGGACGCCAGGCACTGTGTATGACGATGATCAATTTGCGACTTTTACTTTGCCATTTACTTTTCTATATGCCGGTACAGGGTTTACCACAATAGGTGCAGGTGCAAATGGCTATGCACAATTCGGATCAATAGGAACGCCATTGGGTTACTCTGCAATTTCATATAACTCCAATGTGCTTTCACCTTTAAATGCAGACCTAGAAGGAAATACTGCAAACAATGGAGATTGTAGCGTAATAACTGAAGGAACTTCACCTAACCAGGTCGTTGTTATTCAATGGTCAAACTGGGGATTTTACAGCAGCGCATTAAATGAAGTTTCATTCCAGATCAGGCTATATCAAACAACCAATGTGGTTCAATTTGTTTATGGACCTGCTCCCGGAACCACAAGCAGGGGAACAACTACTGTAGGACTTGATGGAGCTACCACTACGGACGAACAAGGCAGGTACTCAACCACGAGCTGGAATGCAACCACTCTGGCAACTACAGGAGCCGGCTCTAATGTTCAATTATAAAACACAATAAGACCTGTAAATGGTTTAACTTTTACATGGACACCACCTGTCTGGGCTGATCAATGGATTTCAATGAGCGTGCCAAGTACATGGTGTGTCGGCGTAGCACAGAATGTTAGCGTTACGGTCAAGAATGTCGGATCTGCAACATGGACTGATGCAAGCCCTCAAATAAGGATTGGAGTAGATTGGGATGGAAACGGTACGTATGCTTCACGAGATGCTGCAGGCGGCTTGGCTCCCGGTAATCAGCAGACATATACATTTAGTATAACTCCTCCTTCATCAGGTTCACATACTGTTCACTTTGATGTTGTAAATGAATACAATTGCTGGTTTGCCAACAACAATGGAAGTTGCGGGCCCGGCAATCCCGCCACTTATACTTCATCTCCGGTGAGTGTCGGAGGGATACCAACAATAACTTGTCCGGCAAATGCAAGCCGGAATACTAATTCAGCTGGTTGTACTTATATATCTAACGGTGTGGATCAATCGGATCAGAATAATAATACCTCTATGGCTAATTTCAGTCAGGGTGGGCTGGCACAATCATTTATACCTTCGCAAAACTCAATTACAGGCGCCAGCGTAACTTTAAACAGCAGTGGAGGCACAGGTAATATTACAATAGCTCTCTATAATAATTTACCTACAAGCGGCGGAGCATTACTTGCTAGCGGTACAGCTAATGGCGTGAATGGAGGAAGTGTTGCTTTAGTCAACTGGGGAAGTGTAGCTGTAACGCCGGGCACTACCTATTACTTAGTATTTACTTCTACTAATAGTTCTCAGGGAATAGCAGGCGATGTAAATAATACATATCCAAACGGCCAGGTATATGCAAATAATTATGCCTCATTTCCATCATACGATTATGATTTTCAAACATTTTATGATGAATTTAAAGCTTCTACAACAGGGAATTGTTCAATTGTTCCAACTTTATCTTATTCATTATCAGGGGCAACTACCGGCACAGGGACTTGCCTGTCGGGGGTAGCTTTTAACGTTGGTGTAACAACTGTGACCTGGACTGCGAATGACACTCATAATACCAATACTTGTTCATTTTCTGTTACGGTAAGTACGGTAAACGCTACACCTGGCACACCGGTAAACCTTTCTGCGATTGGTGTAGGGCAAACTTCGGCTACATTGAACTGGGCTGCTGGTTCCCCGGCAGGTGGAGGAACTGTAACATATTATTGGTATTTATATGGGGTTGGTGGTAATGGCAATGGATATATTACCGGAGGAAACACAACAGGCACTTCTACATCTCTCACAGGAATACTTTGCGGAGTTACGTATTATTTTACCGTTTACGCATATTCAAACTGCGGTTATTCTTCAGGTACTGCAACTAGCGGAAATTTTAGCACCACCTCATGTAGCGAGAATGTAGTTCCCTATTCTGGTAATAATAGTATTACGGCTTGCAGTGGAAACTTATACAATATGGGAGGATCTGCAAACAATTATTATAATGATGCAAATGGATATACAGTAATTAATCCCATATATGCATGGGATGAAGTTCAACTTACCGGAACATATTCCACTGAAAGTTGCTGTGACCATATATACATTTTCAATGGAGCAGGAACAGTCTCAACTCCTTTAGGGACTTACCAGGGATCAGGCTCAATTTCGACAACTACTTCTTCGGCACCTGGAGTTCCTTTGACAGTACAATTCACTTCAGATGGTTCAGTCAATTCCACAGGCTTTAATTTTACGATTAGCTGTATTTGCGCCAATCCTGAAGCTCTGGGCACCTGGACAGGACGTGCACATACAGGGGAATGGAACAACCCTCTCAATTGGGGGCAATGCACTGTACCGACAGGTTCTACAGCAGTTACCATTCCCACCAGTCCGGCAGGTGGCAGCTACTGGCCGTCAACTTATACAGCAGCTCCAGTATGCGCTTCTTTGACAATTCAGACCAGCGCTCAAATGACTTTAAGCGGATATGATCTTACTGTTGGAGGCAATGTAAATCTATCTGGAAGCCTTAATTGTGGCGGTCAAAGTATTAATTGTTCCGGCAATTGGTCAAGCACAGGTGCTTTATCCAATCTTGGAAATTTATATCTTAATGCAGCTTCAGGGACAACCACTCTCTATTCTACTATCACCATACCCGGGACAATTGTCCCGAGAGGACAGTCAGTTGCTCCAGCATCTTTGACACGAATAGTTCAGTTAACTTCAAATATCACCTCTTCAGGGCTTCATGTTGGGTGGGGTACAGATGGCTCCATAATAGATTTTAACGGAAATTCATGGACAGTTAATAGCGGACCTTGTATTCATTGGGGAAAAATACTGCTTGATAATGTTAACGACAGATTCATTTCTACTTCAGGTACTTTTGTAATTGGTAACTGGAATGTTGGAGGAGGAGGTGATGCCAATGGTTCAATATTACAAATGTCAGCCGGTACAATAAGTTTAGCAGGCGATTTTACACAATCAGGCAATGGTACTCCCGGAGTAGTTAGTCTCTCCGGAGGAACCCTGACCGTTGGTGGCACTTTAACTATCATGTCAGGTTGTACATTTACCTGCTCCAGTACGCCAGTGATAAATGTTGCTGGCACATGGGCAAATAGTGGAACATTTACAGCCGGAAACAGCTCAGTGGTTTTAAATGGCAGTACAAGTGCAAATCTTAATTCCGGTAGCAGTCCGTTCTATAATCTTAAAATATTCAAAACAGACTTAGGTTACACTGTCATACCGTTAAGTGCAGTAAATATTTCTAATTATTTTCAAATTTATGGAGGTACCTATCAAGATAATAGTCAAACAACTCAAACAACTTCCAATGATTCCCACATCGAGATATACGGTAATATAGGTGGCGGAACCTATCCTGCAAAGTTGCAAATAAATGGAGGAGGAACTGTTAAAACAAAAGTTGGCGGGACTTTATCAAATGTTTATGCATTTTATGGTGGGATTATAGATGTTTCGAATGGCACATTAAAATGTAATAATGCACTTGTTCTTGGATATTCAGGAACAGGTGTAATGAATCTTAGTGGAACTGGTATCATTGATGTTTATGAACAGTTCTGGTGCTCCAATAATGGAAATGGATTAAGTGGATCAATGTCAGGAGGGACTCTACGTTGTGGTGGAGATTTTAATATGCAGACTATAACAGCCCCATGGTCAACCACAGCCGGAACAGTTGAATTTTATGCCGGTGCTTCCACAGCCACTACTATTCCATCAGGTATTCCTGCAGCTTGGACTTTCCCAAATGTGAATGTATTATCAGGAAAAACTGTTACACAGGGGGCGAGCAATGTATCTGTTTTAGGAACAGGCGGACTTAATATTAATTCAGGCGGAGTATTTGACAAACAAACAAATATTTTTAATTTAGGAACAGGATCATCAGGAACTACAGGCCTTTGTAATATAAGCGGAACATTTAAAACTTCAGGTGGTAAAATAACCCATGGTGGGACAGGAAATTATTATAACTTTTCTGTGCCATCCGGTGGAAAAATTGAAGCTGCCAACACCACATTTGAGTATATGACGACTATTGATGTTAGTGCTCAGGCCAATCCTTTTAACAGCACCTCAACTGATTTTGACGGATGTACCTTCCAGAACTGGAGCGGAGCCCAGGGCCTGTACTTTAATAATGGAACCACTATTTCAAGCAGTTTAAGTTTTAATAATTCCACAGGCACCAACATTTCACGTGTAAATACAACGGTAGGTGGAGGACTTATAACAGTATCAGGAGGAGGCGGAACACGCTGGGGCGAAGATTATGATGCAGAGCCTCCCGGTGCAGCTTATAATTATATTATGTGGGGTTGCTATTCTGCTACCGCCAGCACTTATTGCACTACGCCAGTTTCTGCTCCTGTAACATGTGGTGTAACCCTGGTTTGCTATTGGTTATATACAGGACAATATGCAACAGTGACCAATGTTGCCGCTAATACAACCTACAAGGTTCAAAGCAGCGTTAGCACTGATTATTTGACAATTACACAAGGTACATCCTCCGGGCAAATCATTGCAGCAGGCTATTCTCCATTAACATTTACCTCATCAGTTGCAGGTACATATTATATCCATACCAGCGCTAACTCAGGCTGTGGTACAGATGCAATTCATCGTGCCATAACGATAGAACTGAACCTCAACAGCGGCTATACTGCCCAGGGTTTTGGCAATAACTTCTGGAATGTCAATGTATATGGACACCTTTCTGGTTTGTTCGATATAGATCTAAATACTTTTGCAGGTTATTATACTGAGAATAATTTTAGTTTTAATACAAATACCCGCTGGGATAATAGTCTTGCTCCTTCGAACGCAAACAACGCAAGCGGCTATGCTTATGTAGGTTGTCCGGTTTCACCTGAATGGCATGGATATATTTACAAACGCCAGGGATTTCCTGTTGGTAAATATAGGATTGATATTACTAAAGATGATGGTTATATACTGATAATTAATGGTTCAACCATAAGCAGTGACCCTACAGCCGGAACATCAAATGACGTTTGGTGCGGCACTCTTGGCGCAAGTGATCAAATTGAGATAAGATTTTATGATTGGCTTTTAACCTCTCAGGGAATTGCAACATTTACTCCTTTAAGTGCAACAGTTAGCGGAACAGATGCAACAATATGTACAGGTTTGGATCCCGGCAGTTTCACAGCTACTGCTGTTGGTAATCAGAATACCCCAACTTATCTTTGGTATAAAAATGGAATAGCTACATCAACCACAACTCAAACTTATGATCCTGGAGTACTCACAGCTACCACGTCTTTTTATTGTGTAATGGCATTTGATGGTTGTACGGGAATTACCACACCGACAAGAACACTAACAATACAACAGAACAATACCTCAGGAACTCCCTCTTCAACACCAACACTGTGTATCAATACTGCTTTAACCTCTTTTACCATTGTTACGTCAGGAGCCACAGGTATTTCAAATGATGGAGTATCCGGAGTAAATGGATTACCGACGGGTGTTTCAGCTCATTATACTACAAATTTAATAACCATTAGCGGCACACCAACATCATCGGGCACCTTTAACTATAGCATTCCATTAACAGGAGGATGCGGAACAGTATATGCAACTGGAACCATAACCGTAAATGACCTACCATCTGCCCCAAGCTTAGGAACTATTACCCAGCCTAACTGCACCACTGCGACCGGTAGTGTTGTTTTAAACAGTTTACCCGCAGGCGCATGGACATTAACCAAATACCCGGGTGGAACAACCACCATTGGAAATGGAACCACTACCACCGTTCCTGGTTTAATTGCCACCACCTATTACTTTACCATAACCCTAACAGCAACGGGATGTATATCTCCTAATTCTTCCAATGTGGTTATCAATGCGCAGCCGGCAATACCCACCATTACATCTATCACATCTCCTGCCATTTTATGTGCGGGAGGATCTATTAATCCAACTACGCCAACAGTAACTGCAAACGGTTCTACTGTAACTGCACAGGGTTGGCAACTGGAAACTGCTCTCAATAGTGGATCATATAGTAATATTACAGTCCCATATATGGTAACTTATGCAGATAACGGTAAACGAATTCAATATTATGCAACCAATAGTTGTGGTACTACTTCCAGCAATGCAGTAGCAGTAACGGTAAATGATAAGCCAACAATTGCAGCTATTACATCTCCTGCCGCTTTATGTGCAGGAGGTTCATTAAATCCTACTACTCCAACAGTAACCGCAAACGGTTCGACTGTAACAGCACAGGGTTGGCAATTGGAAACCGCTGTCAATAGTGGATCATATAGTAACATTACTATTCCATACACAGTAACTAATGCAGATAATGGTAAAAGAACTCAGTATTATGCCACCAATGGCTGTGGCAATACCACCAGCAATGCAGTAGCAATAACAGTAAACTCACCCAGTTTTGGTGGTTATGCTACTTCAGATCAAACGATTTGTTACGGCAGTTCTCCTGCCAATATTACTTTACTTGGCAGCACTGGAAACATTCAGTGGCAATCGTCACCGGATAATAGCACCTGGACCAATATTTCCGGAGCAACAACAACCCCATTAACAAGCGCACAGATGGGACCAATAACAGCAATGACTTATTACCATGCAATAGTAACAAGCGGTGCATGTACGTCTGCGGCTTCCAGTATGGTAACAATTACTACAGGGCCAACCATCAGTGCCGGGACAGCAAGCAATACGTCAGGAGGTGGCAACACACAAACGATCTGTTACAATACATCACCTGCAAGCATGACAGCAAGTGGCGCTACAGGATCAAGTAGTTTCAGTTATCTATGGTTTTCTCATACAGGAGCTGTAACTCCAACCTCCGGAGACCCTTCAGGATGGACAGTAGCTTCAGGAACAGGTATTAATACAGCAACTTTCTCCGCACCTGCAGCTATTACAGGAAACACAACATATGCATGCTGGGTAACACCAGGAGGAGGTTCTTCATGCGGTAGTGCCAACTGGGCAGGAGCAAGTAACAATGATAATATACAGGTAACCGTTGAGCCTGCATTCAGCGGAGGCACTTTAGACTATCCGACACAATCCATCTGTTACAATACCCAACCATCAGACATTACTTATAGCACTGCTCCAAGTGGGGGAACTACACCAACATTCCAATGGTATTACCTTGCCGGAAGTCAAACAACGCCTAGCGGAACTTTCAGCCAGGGTTCGTGGACTGCTATTGGTAGCCCAAGCCCCAGCACTCCTACTCTTGCCGGGTCAACAATTGGCAATTTAACAGCATCAACTACTTTCGCACTCAGAGTTTATGATGATGGTTCTCCCGCTTGCTTTAATAAATGGGCAGGCAATGCTCAGGTAATTACTGTGGGTAGTGCATTCAGCGGAGGCACCTTAACCAGTTCAACACAAACCTCCTGTTACAATAATTATCCATCAGACATTACTTATAGTACTGCCCCAAGTGGTGGAACTAATCCCACTTTCCAATGGTATTACCTTGCCGGAAGTCAAACAGCGCCCAGTGGAGCTTTCAGCCAGGGTTCATGGACATCTATTGGTAGCCCAAGCAACAGTACTCCTACTCTTTCAGGATCAACAATTGGCAATTTGACTGCAACTACTACTTTTGCTCTTGAAGTTTATGATGACAGCCCAAGTTCATGTTTTGATAATTGGGCAGGTAATGCTCAGGTAATAACAATAGATGCAACATTCAGTGCCGGAACTATTAACAGTGTTGGACAGACTATTTGCAATAATACACAACCTTCAAGTATTACATATAGTACGGCACCTACAGGAGGAACTGTAACAACATTCCAATGGTACTACCTTGCCGGAAGTCAGACAGCCCCAAGCGGAACTTTCAGCCAGGGGTCATGGCATTCTATTGGTAGCCCAAGCACCAGTACTCCTACTCTTACAGGAGCAACTATTGGCAATTTGACAGGAACTACTACATTTGCTCTTGAAGTTTATGATGGTGGCTCTGCCCACTGCTTTGATAATTGGAACGGTGATTGTCACATTGTGACTGTACGTGGAGCGCACAGCGGAGGTACACTTACCAGTTCAACACAAAGCATCTGTCACAATACACAACCTTCAGACATTACTTATAGTACTCCCCCAAGTGGTGGAACATCTTTATCCTATCAGTGGTACACTCAGACAGGCACAGTCACTGCACCTAGTGGTAACTGGTCTTTGGGTTCATGGACTGCTGTTGGAAGTTCAGGTTCCAGCCCTACCCTTTTGGGAACTACAATTGGAACACTATCAACACCCGGAACATATACTTATGCGCTTAGAGCAACTGATGGTGGAGGAACAACCTGTTTTGATGTTTGGAATGGTGATCGTCATGTAATTACAGTCTATCCAGATGCAAGTATAGGTTCAGTTTCAGGAACATCTCCTTTGTGTATTCTTGGTACGGCCACTTATTCAGCCAATACAATATCGTTAAGCTTAGGAACCGGAACATGGACAAGTGATAACACTGCTAAAGCTACTGTGAATTCAACTTCAGGATTAGTGACAGCTGTTGCATCAGGGTCATGCAATATCGTTTATACTATTACCGGAGGTTGTGGCGGAACAACATCAGCACAGCAGGCATTAACAATTACTCAAAATGCAAGTATTACCGGAGTATCAGGAACATCTCCTTTGTGTATAGGTGCATCTGCTACCTATTCTACATCAGGCTTGAATTTAGGCGGTGGTACCGGTGATTGGAGCAGTGATAATTCGGCAATAGCCACTGTTAATACTTCAGGTGTCGTAACTGGCGTAGCGGCTGGAACAACTTATATTGTTTATTCAATCACTGGCTGCGGTGGAGTACCATCTGCAAAACAGTTAATGACAATTGATCCAGATGCAAGTATTGGCTCAGTAACCGGAACTAGTCCATTATGTATAAGTGGAACTGCCACTTATACTGCCAATACAATATCGCTAAGCGGAGGAATCGGAGCATGGAGTAGTAGTAACACTGCTATTGCAACTGTTAGTACTTCTGGTTTGGTGACCGGGGTATCAAATGGAACCAGTGATATTATTTATACAATTACAGGTGGTTGTAATGGAACACCAACCGCTCAGAAAAATGTCACTATTAATCCGGATGCCAGTATTGGCTCGGTAACAGGAACAACACCTCTTTGCATTAGCGCTAATGCTACCTACCTTGCAAACACAGTTGTATTAAGTGGAGGTTCAGGCTCATGGACCAGCGACAATACAGATATTGCCTCTGTTGATGCTTCTTCTGGCGAGGTTACAGGTGTTTCTGATGGAACTTGTAATATTATTTATACTATTTACGGAGGGTGTGGTAGTGGAAATCCATCTGCACAACAATCTGTTACCATTAACCAAAATTCAACCATTGTTGGAGTTTCAGGAACCCCTACTTTATGTATCGGGGCAACAGCTACCTATACAACAAGCGGAGTAGTATTGGGAGGTGGAACAGGTGCCTGGAGCAGTACTGCTACCGGTATTGCCAGTGTGAATGCTTCAACAGGTATAGTTACTGGTGTAGCAGATGGAAGTTGCTACATTGTTTATACCATTACCGGCTGTGGTGGAACACCAACAGCAAAACAAAAAGTTACAATTATCCAGGACGCAAGTATTGGTTCAGTAACAGGTACAAGTCCGTTATGCTTAAACGGTACAGCTACTTATTCTGCCAATACAGTAGTCCTGAGTGGAGGAACCGGTTCATGGAGCAGTGATGCTACCAGCATAGCTACTGTAAATTCATCTGGTTTAGTAACTGGTGTTGCAGCGGGAACTTGTAATATTGTTTATTCAATTTCCGGAGGTTGCGGAACGACCTCAGCTCATCAGGCATTATCAGTAAATTCTTTGCCGACGGTTAGCTTTACGAGTCAGCCGGGAGCAAGCGCTTGTGCCAATACTGATGTTACCTATACAACTCAATCAGGAATGACAAATTATATTTGGAATGTTCCGGGAACTCTGAATACAAATTATTCAATTACTTCAGGTGGAATAGGCTCTACCAACTACTCTGTAACATTACAATGGCTGACAGCAGGAAGTAAAGTTGTTACTGTTAATTATACGGATGCTAATGGATGTACTGCTGCTTTGGCAACATCATCAACATCCACAACTGTAAATGCAAGTGGTACCTGGGTTGGGACATCAAGTACTGATTGGAACAATGCTGCTAACTGGTGTGGCGGTGTTCCGACTTCTACCACTGATGTTACTATATCATCAGGCACGACTTATGCGCCACACGTTACATCAGTCCCTGCAACTCCGGCTGTCTGCAATAACCTTACAATTAATTCAGGAGTTGTTTTAACTGTAGATGCTGGCAGAGCTCTTACCGTAAACGGTACTACAACTTTAGCAAGCGCTCTATGCCTCATTCTAAAAGCAGCTGCAGGTCAGGCTGCAGGTGGCACCGGTTCCTTTATTGATAATGGTATAACTGGCTCAGGAACTGCAAAAGTTGAAAAGTATCTTTCCACAGGAAGGTATTGGTATATTGGTTCACCTATCGCTTCTATCAGTGCAGTTAATGCATATGGGGCGCTATCTACGGTTCCAAGCACAGGTACCAGAGATTTTTATTGGAACGAACCTACTCATGCCTATATCACAATGGTTAGCAGTGATCTTCTTGTACCAACACGCGGTTATGCATGGGAGGATTTCAGCAGTACGCCAATTACAGCAAACTATACCGGCAGTCTTAATACCGGAACTTATACTGCGAATCTGACATATACTTCAGGTACCAAACAAGGGTTTAACTTAATCAGCAACCCCTACCCTTCTGCAATTAACTGGGGAAGTCAAAACTCACCAATGTCAGGTTTAACACAAACCAACCTGGAGCCAACAATTCAGTACAAGGTTCCCGGTACCTATGCAACCTGGAATTCGATGGGCAATGGAGTAGGTGTCAATGGCGGCGGACAGTACATTCCTGCAATGCAGGCTTTCTGGGTACGTGTTGCTGCAGGAAATACTAACGGTAGTATTCAATTCACCAATGCCATTAGATTACACAGCGCTCAGGGATCTTATAAACTTACTGATCCACCCAACTTGTTCCGTATGCAGGTAGCAAGAGATACTTTGGTTGACGAATCTGTTGTCACATTCTATCCTGCTGCTTTAGGAGGATACGAAAGTTATGATTCACAAAAAATGCTCTCTGATGACCTTACTTATCCACAACTGTATTCATACACAACCAATAGCATACAGTGTGCTGTAAACGGTCAACCGGTATTGGTAACAGGAGTTGAACGAGTTATTCCGTTGGGTTTTGTAACTTATGTTTCAGGTAATTTCAAAATAACTGCCACCAACCTTGCCCAGTTTGATCCAAACACTACAGTTTACCTTGAAGATACTCAAATACCCGCAACAGTAAATCTTTCTTCAAACAAAACTTATTCTTTCGCATCTAATGCCGGAACTTTCAACAGTCGTTTCAAATTGCATTTCAACAAATCCAGTAGTTCATTACCTGTTCAATTGCTCAGCTTTGATGCAAAATGTACAGACAGCAATGTTGATTTAAATTGGTCAACAGCTACTGAAACCAATAACGATTACTTTACCATTGAGAACAGTGCTGATGCCAACAGTTGGACTTTTGTAAAGAAAGTGGCAGGAGCAGGAAACAGCAACAGTATTCTGAATTACTCTGCAAAGGATAATTATCCTCTCAGCGGTATTTCATACTATCGTTTAAAGCAAACTGACTACAACGGAATAACTGAAACTTTCAGCCCTGTTGCAGTTAATTGCGCTGAAGATGCTTCACAAGTGAATATTACTTACTATCCTAATCCGTTTACGTCGGAAGTTTATGCAGTGATTAATAATTCGATTTCTGAAAATGCAACTGTGACTGTTTACAATATTTTGGGAAGTAAAGTGTTCACGAAAACTATCAGCCACGATCAACTGGAACTTAAATCTTTTGATCTGGATTTATCCACATTGGTCAATGGAGTGTATTTCATTGAATTCAAATCCGACACTTATTCTGCAATTTCAAAAATTGTAAAAAACTAAAACAAAATAGTCACGAAGATGCTGATTTATGAGTGTCTTCGTGACTTTTAAAAATCTTTTCAAATCATTAATTTAAGCCCGCACCGAAAAGGAAAAATATAAAAATGTTGTTCAGGCACGTCAGCTCACCATGTTCTTTTCAAAAAAACTGACAAGCAATTCAAAGCTTCAGTTGACGAACTCGAAAAGAAAATAAAACATCAATAATAAACGAAACCGGTTTAAATACCGGTTTTTTTTTTAACCATGAACAATACCGGAACATTATTTCTGATACCCTCTGTGATTGCTGAGAATACTTCCCAAAGCGTACTCCCTCCGGAAGTCATCAAACTGATAAACGAACTTGATGAATTTATTGTGGAGAATGAACGTACATGCAGAAATATGCAATTGCTAAACGACCTGCTGCAAACCTGCAATATTTATTCGCATCTGTGCATCGCTTCGAACCTGACAGGTGAAGATTAATTTATTTCAACAAGAACCATCAAAGAATGGAAGAACAATATTCCGGAACTGAATAAAAAGACGGTGATATTTTTGCTTTACAAATAGCGAATAGCATAACATTTTTCAAGAAAAAAAACTTATTTTTTGTCTCTCAGACCTTAGTAGAAAAGACAGATATACAGATAATTTAACCTTATTACCTTATTGCTAAGTTAATAAGGTAATAAAGTTAATACAATTGTATTTTCCTTTACTACTGATGTTTAAGAAGAATACAATAAGGTTCTTTTCGTTTTTTTAAGCTGTGAAATAAATAAACTGGTACAATAACGGATATTCGTATTCTTTTTATTAAAACGGGAGTTAGTATCTGATTTTTTAAAAGGAAATCATTAACAAAAGATGAAAATTACGTACGGTACAGTGTCAATACCGTACAATACGGTGAGTGTACCGTAAGGTATTGTGTCAATACTGTACGGTAAAGTGTGTGTACTGTACGTAATTGTATCAATACCGTACGGTAAAGTGTATGTACTGTACGAAACAGTGAGTGTACCGTACGTATTTGTGTCAATACCGTACGGTAAAGTGTGTGTACTGTACGAAACAGTGATTGTACCGTACGTATTTGTGTCAATACTGTACGGTAAAGTGAGTGTACCGTACGTAATTGTGTCAATACTGTACGGTCAAGTGCGTGTACTTTACGGTATTGTGTTAATATTTGTACTATTCCCAAATAGAATTATCAACATCTGCTTATATTTGCCTGGTTTTTAATTCACCCCGTGGGATGACATAATATCGAGGTTTTTAAACACTTTTATAAATTGAAGCAATTCGTGAATAATCTGTGGCATATTTAAATCAATAAGTAATGTTAAAATCATTTCTTAAGAAATTGTGCTGGTACAATAACCAATATTCAAAAGAAAAACTAAGCAATTTTCGCCGTTTAATAACAGTGTACGAACAATTGTTTATAGCGTCATTCCAACAGTAGTTTGTATGGACATAATTGTTGCGTTTATAACTGCAATTTCCGGCTATTTTATTCTTTCACAATTTTTTTCACAGCCACATCTTTATCCGTTCTTACTTCAACGAAATACATGCCGCTTGCAAAACCTGAAAGATCAATATTAGTTTTCGAGTCAACAGTTGCAATGTTTATCAACAATTGCCCTTCGATATTTGTAATTGTAATTGTAGCTTTATGCGGACTTTCAATTGTCAGGTTATTTATTGCAGGATTTGGATAAATGTGGATGTCATTATCAATGCCTGTTTCATTTATTCCCAATCCAGATGAGCTTGCAATATTCGAAATAGTACTGTTAATAGATTTTGAAGGATTGCATGGTATTGGTCTCACTGCTTCGATAAGGTAATAAACAACCCCTGAAGGAGGCGTCATATCGCTGTAAGAAGTGACGCTGCTTGAAACGGAATTGAGTAAAGTAACATTACCCGGATTTGTGCCCCTGTAAATGTTGTAAGTGCTGAAAGTAAAACCTAAATAATCGTTCCAAAGCAGGTTCCAGCTTCCACTCATTCCGGCATTAATGGTGAGATGCACCGTTTGGTGATAAGCGCTGTTGGGCGATGTGAAGCTGCAATTATCGTTGATTGCAATTTCATACCTGTAGGGCTGCTGCAGTGAATTGGAAGTTGAATCAACAAAAGCGCTGTAATTACTATAGTTTTGAGTACCTATTAAATTGTAAACTCCCGATATGGATGTTTCCCTGAAAACATAGTACTTGTTGATCCCTGTTGTAACGGGTTTTTCCCAAATAACAAGATTATGATTGGAAGACGTATCAACACTAACCATGCATATTTCGGGTGCGGAAAATGCAATAACATTCACACTGTCGCAAGTGGAAGCCTGGCAACCATGAGCATCTGTAATAGTAACACAATAATAACCCGGCGGAACATTAGTAAGATTTTGTGTGGTTTGATTTGGGCTTGAATTCCACAAATAAGTAAAGGGGGCTGTGCCACCTGTTACGCTGGCTGACATTGAACCGTTATTCATTCCGCAATTGGAATTAATAATAGTAGAGATTGTAACGGTAGGAACATCAATTTGAGCAACTGTGGCTGATTGTGTAAATGAACAACCAATAACGTTATCCGAAACAGTAACAGTATATGTTCCTGCGGCAAGATTTGCGATTGTTTGCGAGTGTTGAGCAGGCACAGTGCTCCATGTAAAATAATAGGAACCTGAGCCACCGGTTGCAGTTACAGTTGCAGAGCCATTTTGAAGCCCACAGCTTGCATTTGCAGTGGTAATAGTGGCTGTAATAACGTTAACGGTTACATCATCTGTTGCGGCGCAACCGAAAGAATTGGCTACAGTAACAATGTAGGCAGTAGTATGTGCAGGAGTTGCTATGGGGTTCGCACAATTTGTACAACTTAAACCTGCTGAAGGACTCCATGTGTAGGTGCTACCTCCGGTAGCCAGCAATAGTATATTTGATCCTTTGCATATCGTATCATCATGACCAGCGTTAGCCACAGGTAATGCAAAAAAGACAAGAGTGATGGTGTCATGTGCCATAACTGAACAAAGATTATTTATCGCTGTCACAAAGTAAGTGCCCGAAGTGTGAACACTGATTGTTTGGGTTGTTGCACCTGTTGACCATTGGTAAGAATCAAAAGCTGCGCTTGCATCCAGTGTTAAAGGAGCATAATTACACATTGAAGTATCGTTACCTAAATTCAGTGTTTGTGCAGGATTGATAATAATTTTCACCGTATCATTATAGCTGCAATTTGCAGTATCCATTGCATAAACACTGTAGATACCTGTATGGTTTACATTAATAGAAGGTGTGGTAGCGCCGGTGCTCCATGCATATTGAGAAAAGCCAGGTCCTGCATTAAGTGTAACAGTAGCATTGCCGCATATTGTGGTGTCGTTGCCGGCATGAAGAGTTAAATAAGGATGTGTGAGTGTAACATGAATTGAGTCAACAACAGTATCTATAGAATTGAATGTTGCAGTAACATAAAATTGCCCCGATGCAGTAACAGTAATGGTTTTGGTGGTATCACCATTCGACCACAAATAATGCGAATAGTTGTAATACTGACCTGCATTTAGAGTTGCAGAATCAGAGCAAACAAAGATATTTTTAACCTGGAAAATATAACTGGTAAAGATTGAGTCGCAAATGTTATTATAAGATGGGGCGCAAGTAGCTGTAGTAGGTGTAACATCTACAAAGCCGAGTCCGCAAATGTACAAAGTATTGGTGATCTTATTTAACCTGATATCATAAACTTCTCCGGGAATGTTGGCAGTTATGGGAGTTCCTGCTGTAAATGAACTTCCGTTGAAAGAAAAAACATGCACTTTATTTGTCCCGCCTACATAAACATTATTGCAATCATCAGCGGCAATACCTTCATGCGTTCGATCCTGTCCACCAAGATAGCTTGCATTTACCACTACCGAACCAAGTAATAAGCCATTTGTTTTGTTCCATGCTTCAATAGTTTTTCCATCATAACTAAAAAGGTAATTATAGTTTAATGCCAATGCATTTGCTCTTACAGTTTGTGGACCTGCACACATATTAGCAAACCCTGGTATTCCGGTATTGGCACACTCATAATAAAAATAATTAGTGTTGGCATCCCAAACAGGAGGTGGGTTATAATTGGATGAAGCCTTATTTTTCAATAAATGATTATCATAAGAAACCTGTGATGAAATTAAATAATAAAAATCTCCGTTATAATCTTCAACAACTGCTGCAATATCATTATCGCTCGTTCCATAGCCATCCATATCCATGCAATTACTGCCGGTTAAACTTGTATCAGCAAAAATCCGCATATCATTTGCATTCATTGGCCCTCCGCCAAAACTAGCTAAAACGCCTGTACAACTGCTATAATTCATTTCCCAAATTTCTTCGTTTCCTGTTTGATTGGGAGTAGTATAAATCAGAGAACCGCTTGAATTTATTTTCATAACCATTGGACCTGAAGGGTCGAAACCTTCACCAATAAAGATAGTACCACTTGAAGGAATAATAGCAAATTTAGAATAACCGGTTGCAGCCGCATCCCATGTTGAAGGATTAGTAAATGTCCATAAGAGCGTTCCTGTCGGTGTATATTTGGCTAGTTTAAATGGGAAAGTGCCTCCTGAAATAAAAACATTTCCATAGTAATCATAAGCTATATCGTAAGCAGAATTATCCCCGGCTAAATTTGAAGGAGTGGTCGTCCATGGGTCTATGATCACAGTATTCGTTTTGAAATTTGCAGATTGGAAATCGTTTAATTTAAAGGAAACCACTTTATCATTTAAACCAAATGATGATTGGATTTTCGAGTTGCTAACATCATAAAAACTTTGAGGGGCATGATCAGTGATTGCACCTGCAGGAGTATTGATAACAATGTTTCCTTCTGCATCAGTTGAGATGTTTTCAACATCGCCTGCATATTGCATTCTAACCTTGCTGATATCAGCGCCCGGATGTAGTACAAGTCTGTATTCTATTCCGCCTTTTTGTGGAATAGTGTATTCAACATCAATTTGCGGATAAAGCTGTTTGTAAACAATTTTTTTGTAGCCTCTTGCTTTAATATTTTCATATCCCTTCTCGCCAAAAGTATAGTAGCCTTTAGAAATATCGCTAACTTCGATCACTGATTTAGGATTACTGCCAACCCAAATCATTTGAATGTTGTATTTTTCTATGACAGGAGGATTTTCATCTCGGTCGGTTTCATTCACATTTTCTTCAAGGGATGTTTTGATAACCGTTTCAGCTTTGTCAACCCTGTAAACCAAACCATGCTGAGTGAAGAAGATTTTATCACTATTTATGAGGGCATACTTTATAGTGTCCGAAGTTTGTACCCAATTATTAAACTGTCCGAGATTCTCAACAAACACATTTGAGCTATATGGGTTACTTGTGGTGGACCACTTTTTGACTGAATGTTTGACTGATTTTACATTGGTTTGTGCGTATGTAGCTATTGAAGACAAAGCAAAAATGAGGAGTACAATTTTTTTCATAACTGATTTTAAAGTTTGAAATTCATGTTCCGTTTACTATCATTTCATGATCTACTTTCTATATACAAACTTATTCACAGATACTTTTGCAATGAAAATGAACATAAAATAAATGATACCGTAAAAGTAAACTTAAATAATGATATGAAAAAGAAAAACAGAGATAAATTTGCTCTGTTTTTTTAATAAAATTGATTGATCATTGAATTATACACATGGCATGCAAAGTTCAACGTTGTTAGCGCTTTTCATTTTGTTCATAAATAATCATACAGGCAAGCACAATTTTGTATAAATTTGCTGACCTCAAAAAACCAATTTAAAATTTTTAAGCTATGTTAATCACTTATTATGGTATGTCCTGTTTTGAAGTTTCTGTAAATGGCAAGAAACTTCTTTTCGATCCGTTCATTAGCGGAAATCCTCTTGCTTCAGGCATTGATATTACAAAGATCAAACCCGACTACATCCTGGTTTCTCATGGTCACTTTGATCATATTGCCGATGCTATTGCGATTGCTGAGCAATCAGATGCAATGGTTATTTCAAATTATGAAATCGTGACATGGTTAACTTCGAAAGGAGTTAAGAAAGCCCATCCCATGAACATAGGCGGAAAATTCAAATTCGATTTCGGATTTGTAAAGTTATTCAATGCTGCCCACACCAGCTCGCTTCCTGATGGGTCATATGGCGGCAATGCTGCCGGATTCATTATTCAATCGGATGAAGGAAACTTCTATTTTGCCGGCGATACGGGGTTGATGTATGACATGAATCTTATTGGCAAGTACATGTCCGTTGATTTTGCATTCCTCCCGATTGGAAATAATTTTACAATGGGTGTGGACAACGCCATCATTGCATCAGACATGATCTGCTGTCACAAGATAATTGGTATGCACTATGATACTTTTCCTATTATCGAAATTAATAAACCTGAAGCAAAAGAAAAATTTACGAGGGCAGGAAAAGAACTGATCCTTTTAAATATTGGAGACAGTATTGATATTAAAAAATAAGAATGGTCAATGGTCAATAGATAGTAGTCATTGGGTTGCAACAACATTGAACATTGAACATTAAACTTTGAACGTAAGAACAACAAACAACAAACATTTTTCCCTGTGTATGAGTAAAGTTATTGCAATAGCAAATCAAAAAGGAGGAGTGGGAAAAACCACAACAGCTATCAACCTTGCAGCAAGTCTTGCTGTTCTTGAAAAAAGGACACTGCTGATAGATGCTGATCCGCAGGCTAACGCAACTTCCGGAATTGGATTTGATCCCAAAAATATTAAAACCAGCATTTACGAGTGTATCATTGATGATGTGGAAGCCAAAAATATTATTCTGACTACCAACACACCTAACCTTTTCCTTGTCCCCGCTCACATAGATCTTGTAGGCGCTGAACTTGAGCTGATCAATCTTCCGAACAGAGAGAAGATGATGCGCAAGGTTATAAACAAACTCAGGGATGATTACGACTATATTCTGATAGATTGCTCACCTTCACTTGGACTGGTAACCATCAACGCACTCACTGCTGCCGATTCAGTTATCATTCCTGTGCAATGTGAATATTTCGCTCTTGAAGGCCTTGGCAAACTTTTAAATACAATTAAGATTGTGCAAACAAGGCTAAATACAGACCTATCAATAGAAGGCATCCTTCTCACCATGTTCGACACCAGACTTAGATTGTCGAACCAGGTTGTTGAAGAAGTGAGGATGCATTTTCAGCACATGGTTTTCGATACTGTTGTAGCAAGGAATACGAAACTTGGTGAAGCTCCGAGTTTCGGACAAACAATCATTATGCACGATGCTGCCAGCAAAGGTGCAATCAATTACCTGAGTCTTGCACGGGAGATCATACAAAAAAATGAAGGGACACCCGCAAAAGTTTCCAAAAAAAAATCAACCTAACGCATGAACACTAAGAAAAAAGCATTGGGCCGGGGGCTAAGCGCTCTCCTCGAAAACTCAGGAGTGGAGGACATTTCTCCGCAATTCCGTAAAAACGGCGGATCTATTGTTGCCGGAGCAATTGCCAATATTCCTGTTGACAAAATTGAGCCAAACCCATATCAGCCAAGAACACATTTTGACGAAGAATCACTGAAAGAACTTGCACAGTCAATAAAGGAACACGGCATCATTCAACCTATCACTGTAAGGTTAATGGATGACGGGAAAATGCAACTTATAAGTGGTGAGCGCAGATTAAAAGCATCCATTGCTGCCGGTCTTGAACTGATCCCTGCTTATGTGCGTACTGCCAGCGATCATGCGGCACTTGAAATGGCGCTGGTGGAAAACATTCAGCGTAAAGACCTGAATGCAATAGAAATTTCTCTTTCTTTTCAGCGTTTGATTGATGAGTGCGACCTTACACAGGAAGAGCTTAGCGAAAGAGTTGGAAAAAACCGTTCGACCATCACCAATTATCTAAGACTTTTGAAACTTCCTGCAACCATTCAAATGGGAATACAGGAAGGAAAGATCAGTATGGGGCATGCAAGAGCAATTATCAATATTTCAAATATTGACACACAACTTGCAATTTTCAAAGACATCATCGAACAGGACCTTTCAGTGCGGCAGACAGAAGATATTGTCAGAAATATTGACGAAGAACCCTATTCTCTGAAAACTGAAAAGATCCACGCCCCCACCCTTCCTTTGAAATATCAAAAGATCAAAGAACAGGCCGGCAAATTCCTCGGACTTAAAGTGGATATCAAAAGAAATGATAAAGGTAAAGGAACATTGATCGTACATTTCAGGTCCGACAGTGATCTGGATTATTTCCTTTCAGTGATAAAAAAATAAAATGCGTTACGCAATCACCAACCGGAAACGTCGTATTGCGGTAAAATCAAAGAAATTGGTGATTTTGCTTTTTATCTGTTTAGTAACAACATCAGCTTTTTCTCAAAAGAAAGATTCACTCTCTAAGAAAATAGACACATCTTCTGTCAATAAACATTCGCCAAAAAAGGCAACTATTATGTCGGCATGTCTTCCCGGACTCGGACAAGCTTATAACAAAAAATACTGGAAGATCCCTATCATTTATGCAGGCGCTGCCGGTGTTACTTATGCTGTTATTTTCAATTCTCATTATTACAAACTTCTCAAATTGGCATATCAATACCGCACCGATGGTGATTCTTCAACTATTGATAATTATCCAAATTACTCCACTGACGGACTACAGGCACTGAGAGATTATTACAGGAGGAACATGGAACTTTCGTATATCATCGGAGGAGCTATTTACATACTGAACATTATTGATGCAGATGTTGATGCCCACCTTTATCATTTCGACATAAGTGATAATCTGACCATGAATATTGATCCCTTTTTTATCCCTTCGCAAAATCATTCTTTTGCAGGCTTATCTTTTTCATTTACTTTTGGAAAAAAAATCAAGAACCTTCATTTTTAAAAACAGATGAAAATTATTATTTCAGGATATGGTAAAATGGGCAAAGAGATTGAAAAGATTGCTTTATTAAAATCCCATGAAATCATATTGAAACTTGATAATGAAGAAGACTGGCAGAAACACAAAGATGACATCAAAAATGCAGATATTGCAATTGATTTCAGTGTTCCCGAAACAGCGGTCAACAATATACTCAGATTTTTCAAAGCCAATGTGCCTGTCGTTACAGGTACAACAGGATGGAATAAAAGATTCGAAGAAATCAGAACGCTTTGTATGGAGCATAAGCAGACACTTTTTTTCGCTTCAAACTTTAGCATAGGTGTGAATATTCTTTTTGCTCTGAATTTAAAGCTGGCAGAAATAATGAAAAATCATCCGCAATACGATGTGATGATTGAAGAAACCCATCATACCCAAAAGCTGGATGCACCAAGCGGCACCGCAATAACTCTTGCTGAAGATATTATTAAGACCGGTAGTGCAAAAACTAAATGGGTAAACTCACCCACTGACATTAACAATTATTTAGAAATAAAATCGTTCCGCGAAGGCAATATAACGGGCATACATAACGTTATCTACGCATCAGAAATTGACACTCTTGAAATAAAACACGCTGCTAAAAACCGTTCAGGTTTTGCACATGGAGCAATCCTTGCAGCAGAATGGGTACAAGGGAGGAAGGGCGTTTTTGGAATGAAAGACATGTTGAACTTTTAATACTTTTTTTATGAATGGTTATTTAATTTTTATTGTGGTCACGATCATTTCCACAATAGTTGGAATGTGGAAATTATTTGAAAAGGCGGGCGAAAAAGGCTGGAAAATATTGGTGCCTTTCTATAATTTCTATGTCTGGTTGAAAATTATTAAAAAGCCAATGTGGTGGTTTATTTTTATCATCATACCATTTATCAATGTTTTTGTGCTTCTTCTGATGATCGTTGAAATAGTGAAATGCTTTAAGAAATACGGACTGGGAGCTCAGGCTCTTGGCGCTCTTTTCCCATTTATCTATCTGCCCTATCTTGGCTTTTCAGCAAAAGAAACTTATCTGAACCCCGACAATCGCCCTGTTATTAAAAAAACCGCTGTAAGGGAATGGACTGATGCTATTATTTTCGCTGTTATTGCAGCCACCATTATCAGAACGTTTTTGCTTGAAGCTTACACCATTCCTACATCTTCAATGGAAAAGTCACTTCTGATCGGCGATTTCCTTTTTGTAAGCAAGATCAGTTACGGACCAAGAGTTCCAATCACTCCCCTATCATTTCCTTTTGCACACCACACAATGCCATTGACAAAAAACACCAAGTCTTTTCTCGATTGGATACAGTTGCCTTATTACAGGTTCCCGGGTATGGGAAGTATAAAAAACCTGGATGTAGTTGTTTTCAATTACCCTGATGGTGACACAACAACTCTTGAAGTGCAGAGCGAAGAAAGCTATTATGCCATGGTTAGAAGAATGGGACGGGACCAGGTTTGGCAGAATTATCACGTTATCGCAAGACCTGTTGACAAACGGGAGAATTTTATTAAAAGATGCATAGGTATTCCGGGAGATAAACTCCAGATCATTGATCAGCAGGTTTACATAAATGGCAAAATTTTACCAACACCGGAAGATGCCGAAACCGAATACATAGTTAAGACCAAAGGCTCCGTGATCAATAAAAAAATATTCTCAAAACTTGACATCACTGATCCTGTTATGGCAGGAAACATGAATGAGCCCATTCCCTACGAACACAATTATGATTTTAGTGACAGTACTTACAATCCTCCTTTGATGATGACCATAAAAGCAGCTGAAAAATTGAAAGAACAAACATCGGTCATTTCTGTCACAAAGTATATTAATCCCAGGAATGCGTACAACAAATATCTTTTCCCTTTCGATTCGGCAAATTACAGTTGGAATGTTGACAACTACGGGCCAATCAACATCCCTGCTGCCGGACAAACTGTGGGTATCAGCATGAAAAACATTTCACTTTACAAAAGGGTCATCAGCGTTTATGAAGGTAACAAACTTGAAATAAAAGATGGCAAAATTTTCATCAATGGAAAGGAATCCAACACCTATACTTTCAAAATGAATTACTACTGGATGATGGGCGACAACAGGCATAATTCAGCAGATTCAAGATATTGGGGATTTGTACCGGAAGATCATATTGTCGGAAAGGCTGTGTTTGTATGGCTTTCACTCGATCCAAACAAGGGTTGGTTTGATGGAAAGATCAGATGGAGCAAGATGTTCAGGTTTATAAATTAGACCTTATCAAAAAGGTGCAGCTTCTGGTTGCACCTTTTTTTTGGAGAAGTGAAATAAACAGGGATAATAGCTCTAAAAGCCGGCAATGTATTTGCTAAACCACAAACCAGAATCTTTGATGGTTCTTTTCTGTGTTAGGTAATCTACATACACCAGGCCAAATCTCTGGTCATAACCTTCTGCCCATTCAAAATTATCAAGGAATGACCAGACAAAATAACCCTTCACATTGATTCCATCTTCTTTTGCTTTCAATACACTTTTGATATAGCTTTTCAAATATTCAGTTCGTTTGGTATCATTGATCTTTCCATCTGAAATGACATCCTTAAAGGAAGCGCCATTTTCGGTGATATAGAATTTTTTAAACTTTTTATAAGCATCAAATTTCTGTAATAATTTATAGATTCCTTCGGGATAAACTTCCCAGTCATTGGCTGTAAAATCAACAGATCTTTTCTCAGGAGGAATTGTTTTACCCCAAACTATAGGCATCTTTATTGAATGTTTGACAATTTCACGTGTGTAATTTTGAATTCCTAAAAAGTCAAAATCGAATTGCAGCTTAGTTTCATCACCCGGTTTGTAGTAATCATGAATTTTCTTTAACGACGGAATTGTATCAATGGGATATCCAAGCCCGATCAATGGTTCTGTAAAAAACCTGTTGATGATGGCATCATATCTTTTGGCAGCTTTGACATCTTTTGATGTTTTTGATCGCGCTTCAATCCATGAACAGGACAGGGTTGTTCCGATATTGCCATCCGTTACATTCTTTTTCGCAATCACGCCTCCTGTCGCATTGCACAATGCTGCATGATGTGCTGCAGCTAAAAAGTTCTTGATCCCTTTTTTCCCGGGAGCATGCAAACCCAGAAAGTAACCGGCACCCGTAAATGACAAAGGTTCGTTAAGCACCATCCAGTTTTTCACCTTATCACCATATTCAGTAGTGCAAAAATCAACATAATCACCGAACCATGAAACGATATCCCTGTTTGTCCAACCTCCTTTTAATTCCAGATCATTTGGAAGATCCCAATGGTATAACGTAATCCACGGTGTAATGTCATTTTTCAAACATTTATCAATTACCTTATGATAAAAGTCAACGCCTTTTTTGTTTGAAGTACCAATCCCATTAGGGAAAATTCTTGGCCAGGAAAGTGATAAACGGAACGCCGGTATTTTGAGTAGTTTTAAAAGTTCAATATCATTCTCGTAAAGATCATAGAAATTGCAGGCTACATTGCCGGTATCACCATTTTTTATCTTCCCTTTTATTTTTACAAACTCATCCCAAATTGACAAGCCTTTTCCATCGGCATTGTAGCCACCTTCAATTTGATAAGCTGCAGTAGAAACTCCCCACACAAAATCGTCTTTAACAGTGGGCAGCATTTGTTCCATCCCTCTAACGTGTTTGCTATAGAGGTTTAACAAAGGCAAAGCAAGACCAAGTTTAACGAATTCTTTCCTGTTCATTTCTTCTTAAGTGGTGTGTATGAAAATAAAAAGGCAAATATAAATAGTCTTTGCTAGAAAACACCAAAAGTCAAAAAGTAAATGATAAAAAAACCATAAGAGAGAGAAAACAAAAGGAAGGTCGAAAGTTCATTAGATTCGCGAAAATAAATAAGAATGGTAATAGTTAGAAAAAATGGTTGGAGACTAGTTCAAAGGGTTAAAAGTTGTATTGAGAAACCAAAGTAGCATTTGATGCGGAGTTGAAAGAAATTAAAGCAAAATTTAATTGAAATTAAATTCATTTTGTAAATCAACAATTATTACATTTGCAAATTATTTAAAATCCGAATCACTTACTTTATAAAATTATTTTCAATCTAACTAACTTACATTTCAAAATGAAAAACAAATACAGCGACCTGATTGAACAAACTTTCGAGTTTCCGCAGGATGAATTCAAGGTAATTGACAATGAGTTGTACTTCCACGACATATCCCTGATGGATATCATCAAGCAGTATGGCACACCATTAAAGATCACGTATCTTCCAAAGATAAGCGAACAAATATCAAAAGCTAAACGATTATTTAATGTTGCATTGGCCAAAGTTGATTATAACTCTGATTATCATTACTGCTATTGCACCAAAAGTTCTCATTTTTCATTTATTATGGAGGAGGTTTTAAAGAATGAAGTACACATTGAAACTTCATCTGCTTTTGACATTCATTTAATTGAAGAGCTTTATAAAACCGGCAAGATAAACAAAGATAAATACATCATTTGCAATGGTTTTAAACGTCCACAATACATTGAGAACATTGCAAATCTTATCAACATGGGGTTTGAAAATACGATACCTATTCTGGATAATAAGTTTGAACTGGATAAATACAAAAGTTTAAACAAAAAGTGCAAACTTGGCATACGCATATCCACTGAAGAGGAGCCAAAATTTGACTTTTACTCCTCCCGTCTTGGTATTCGTTACAATGATGTGATACCTTATTATGAAGACCACATCAAGGACAATTCTAAGTTTGAATTGAAGATGCTGCATTTCTTTATTAATACAGGAATAAAGGACACTTCCTATTACTGGAATGAGTTATCGAAGTGCGTTGACTTATATTGTCAGTTGAAGAAGATCTGTCCTGAACTTGATTCTTTGAACATTGGCGGAGGTTTCCCAATTAAGAGTTCACTAGCATTCGACTATGATTATGAATACATGGCTGAAGAGATAGTTTCGCAGATAAAGAACATTTGTGAAAGGAATGTGGTTGCTGAACCAAACATATTTACTGAATTCGGGTCATTCACAGTTGGTGAAAGCGGAGCGGTGCTTTACTCCATCATTGACCAGAAACAACAGAACGATCGTGAACGATGGAATATGATTGACAGTTCCTTTATGACCACTTTGCCTGATACATGGGCAATCAATCAAAGATTCATACTCCTTGCTATCAATAACTGGGATTCGGAATACCAAAGAGTAAACCTTGGTGGACTTACCTGCGATAGTCATGATTACTACAATGCCGAAGCACATCAAAACGCTGTCTTTCTTCCAACCATGAAGGAAAATGAGACACAATATATCGGTTTATTTCACACCGGAGCTTACCAGGAATCACTTGGTGGTTATGGTGGCATACAGCATTGTCTGATACCTGCTCCAAAGCACATTATCATTGATATTGATGAGAACAATGAAATGTACACCAAGTTGTTTGCAAAGGAACAGAGCTACAAATCTATGTTAAAGATATTGGGATATTAAAGTATATTCCGGTCCTGAGATTGAGTAATGGTAACTCAGTATCTCTGATGATTGTGGAATGTTTCCATGACAATTTGTTTATTTTTAAAGATCTAAACTAAAATACATATCTGGTAATTATTGCAATTTCACAATGAAAGCCAAAAACATTTACATACTTAGTGGAATTGTTTTAATAATAGCAGCATTCTTCTCAGTCGGCTATCATCATATTGATGAGCACATTCAAATACTGGAATTCGCAGGGCTGAAACTCAATAAAACCGTTGCGGAAAATCTTCCATGGGAGTATCATTATCAAATGCGACAGGCAATACAGCCTGCAATTGTGGTTTTGTTCTACAATTTCTTCAATCTTATTGGTATCAGTAACCCTTTCACAATTGCATTTTTTTTAAGATTGGTTGCAGCCGCAATTGCATTTACCGGCATGCTCATGATCTACAAATCCTATATTCAGACAATAACTGACGAAAAATTGAAGAAATGGTTCTTGTTGTTGTCATTCTTCCTTTGGTTTATGATCTACAACAATATCAGATTCTCTTCTGAGAATTTATCAGGGAGTGTCTTTCTTATTGCATTTTCATTACTTATAAGCAAGAAATCGCAAAGCACATTGTTTTATTTGTTCGTTGGTTTGCTTTTAGGATTGTCGTTTTTATTCAGATATCAGTCGGGGTTGCTCATTGCCGGTTTGATTCTTTGGTATGTTTTCATGAATAAAAATATTCGTATTGCTGCACTTTTATTGTTTGCCATAATAATAATGACTGGTATTGGCATTATCATTGACAGATGGTATTACGGAAACTGGACATTTACGTTATTGAATTATTTCCAACAAAATATTGTTCTTCACAAAGCTTCCAACTATGGGACTGAACCCTGGTGGTTTTACTTTCGGGATGTATTTATCAGGGCCATCCCTCCTTTCAGCATTATTATTCTTGCAAGCTTTTTTATGGTATTTGTTTTTAAAAGAAAAGATTTGCTTTCCTGGACATTGTTTCCTTTTCTGCTTGCCCATATTTTTATTGCCCATAAAGAAACACGTTTCCTTTTTCCCATCATTGGGTTCATTCCGATAGTAATTATTCATTCAATAATGATCGCACAGGGAAGATGGAAAACATTGTCATTAAATAATAAGGTGATAAAATCATTTGCGCGATTGTTCTGGATAGTCAATCTAGTTGCTTTAACAGTGATTGTTTTTAAACCGGCAAATTCACAAATTCCATTATTCAACAAAATATATTCCGGCTATGATCAACCAACAGTGATTTATTGTTATCACGACAATCCATTTGAGCATATCAATTTTTATAAAAGGCCAAATCTCGAAATTGTAAATGTTGATTCACTTGAAAATATTAAGGTACCATTGAATAAAAAGCAATTAATAGCCACATCTGACACTACGATATTGAGTAAAATCAATGCTCATAAAAAACTAGTCTATTCAACAATTCCAAAGTGGTTTTTTAATTTTAATTTTAATAATTGGATTTCCAGAACAAGCATTTGGTGGGTTTATGAATTATATTAATCCTCACAAAAGCGTTTGATAATTTTTAAACTTATCGTTGTGGAAATTCAATCTTCTATCATCTAGTGTACTATTCACTCAAATAACTATCTTTGCGCCGTTATGGAATCAAAGAAAAGAATAGCGTTTTACACTCTCGGCTGCAAGCTGAATTTCTCTGAAACGTCCCAAATATCAAGACAATTCCCAACAGACAAATTTCAGGTTGTTGACTTTAATGCACATGCCGACATCTATGTTATCAATACCTGCGTTGTTACTGAAAAGGCGGAAAAGAAATCAAGGGCTGCCATTCGTCAGGCAAAAAGAAGAAACCCCGAGGCAATTGTTGCCGCTGTGGGTTGTTATTCTGAAATAAATCCGGAAGAGATACTTTCATTAAGAGCAACGGAGATCGTTTTGGGAACTTCGGAGAAATTTGCCATCGCTGATTATCTAAAAAGTGGCGACTTTGAAAAAAGAGGTGTTGTTTCTGATAAATATTCTGAAAACAATTTCATTCCTTCTTATTCTTTCAACGACAGAACACGGTCATTTTTCAAGATACAGGATGGCTGTGATTATTTTTGTGCATACTGCACTGTTCCTCTTGCAAGGGGAAGAAGCAGAAGCGGCACTATCGCCGACACAGTTATAATGGCTCAGACTATAGCAGCAAAAGGCTGTAAAGAAATCATTCTGACAGGCGTCAATGTGGGTGATTTCGGACGTAAGAACAATGAATGTTTAATTGACCTTTTGCGGGAAATTGAAAACAATGTCCCGGTTGAAAGGATCAGAATATCCTCCATTGAGCCTGACCTGTTAACAAAGGACATCATTGAATTTGTTGCCCGTTCAAAGAAATTTTTGCCGCATTTTCATATTCCGTTGCAATCGGGTTGCAACAAAATATTGAATGCAATGAAAAGGAGGTATGAAATTGAATCGTTCACTGAGAAGGTTGACCACATCAAAAAGCTCATGCCTGATTCCTGCATTGCTGTTGATATTATTACAGGCTTTCCCGGCGAGACGGAAGAAGATTTTAATGAAAGTTTAAAATATCTGGAAGCCTCCCCTATTTCTGCACTGCATGTTTTCACTTATTCCGAAAGGGAAAAAACACCTGCAGCGCTGATGGACGGAGCAATCTCGCATGAAGAAAGAAAACTAAGAAGTCAGAAATTGCTTGACCTTTCATTGAAAATGAAAGAAAAATTCTGTAACGAAAATATTGGAAAAGAAAAATCTGTTCTGTTTGAATCGGACAATGACAAAGACATGATGTATGGCTTTACTGAAAATTACATCAAAGTAAAAACACCTTATAATCCTGAATTAATTAACCAGGTTAGAAAAGTGTTGCTTGAAAGAATTGAAAAAGACGGTATCTTTGCAATTAAAATTAGTCAATAGTCAATGGTCAATGGACATTAGTCAATAGTCATTAGTCAATAGTCATTGATGGTTATTGATAGTCATTAGTAGTCATTGGGTGCGGCATCAGAACATTGAATGTAAAATGTAAAATAAGAAGAATGTAAAATGTAAAATGTCTGCCCACTTTGAACTTTGAAACCTTAAACTTTGAACAAATCTTAAATCAAAAATCTCAAATCATAAATAATGTACCCAACACTGACTGATCTTATAAGAGGCGTATTTGGAGTTAACATTCCTTTGCCGATTCAAACTTTCGGATTTTTTGTAGCCATCTCCTTTATTTTCGCAGCATGGGTGTTATTGCTCGAACTTAAGAGAAAGGAAAAACTCGGCGACCTGCAAAGTCACATAAAAAAAGTGATGGTTGGCAATCCTGCTTCCATACAGGAACTGCTGTTTATGGCCATTGCCGGTTTTGTTATAGGCTATAAGTTTGTAGGGATTTTTGTGAATTATAGTTTTTTTTCCGACAATCCGCAGGCTTATGTTTTTTCTGCTGATGGCAGTTTTGTCGGGGGTATCCTTGGCGCAGCATTGGCAGCATTCCTTCGTTATCGTGAAAAACAAAAACACAAACTCGAAACACCCCGTCTTGAAGATGTGGTTGTGCATCCTTACGAGCTTACAGGGAATTATGTGATGTATGCTGCCGTGTTTGGCATCATCGGGGCAAAGATATTCCACAATCTTGAGAACTTGGGCGAATTTATGAGAGATCCTTATGGTTCCATTTTCTCGTTCAGCGGACTTACTTTTTATGGCGGAGTGATCGTTGCAGGGGCATTTCTTTTATGGTATTCAAAGAAAAACAAGATCAATTTGCTTGTGATATCCGATGCCGTTGCACCCGCACTGATGTTGGCTTATGCATTGGGACGTATTGGCTGCCACATGGCCGGCGATGGTGACTGGGGCATAGTGAATGAAATGGCAAAACCTCATTGGCTGAGCTGGCTTCCGCAATGGATGTGGGCTTATGATTATCCGCACAACGTCATCAATGAAGGCGTGCAGATGGCAGGTTGTGTTGGCAAACATTGTTCGCACCTCGATCCCCCTGTATTCCCAACCCCGCTTTATGAAATTGCAACGTGCCTGATCTTATTCGCTTTTCTTTGGATTTTCAGACACCGTATTAAAACTGTAGGCGTCATGAGCGCAATTTATTTAATCCTGAATGGCATCGAACGTTTCTTTATTGAAAAGATTCGCGTGAACACAAAATACCACATTTTCGGTTTTCAGATCACACAGGCGGAGATCATTTCAACGGTGTTTTTTGTTGCAGGCGTGCTCATGTTGATATACTTTTTAAGGAAAAAGAAAAATCAAAAACCCATTGAACCTAATACAGAAACCGAAATCAAAACTGATTGAAAGATCATGGTAGATTATGAATTAATTTGCAAAAAGGTTTGTGATCTTGCAAAGGAAGCGGGCGCTTTTCTGAAAGGCGAGGTCAGCAAACTCAGCGAGGCTGACATTGAAACAAAGGGTCTGCACGATTTCGTTACTTATGTTGATAAGAGTTCAGAGAAACTGATAGTCGCCAAACTTGCGGAAATTCTTCCTTCGGCAGGTTTCATTGTTGAAGAAAAAACCTCAATAAACAAAGCCGACATTTATAATTGGATTGTTGATCCGCTTGATGGAACCACCAATTATATCCATGGTCTCCCCTGCTATTCTGTAAGCATTGCATTGATGAAAGAGCAAAAGATTGTTCTTGGTGTGGTCTATGAGATCAACCTGGACGAATGCTTTTATGCCTGGGAAAACAGCGCTGCATTTTTGAATGGAAAAGAGATAAAAGTTTCAGAAAAGAAGAGTGTCTCCGATGCTTTGCTTGCCACAGGATTTCCTTACACTGATTATTCAAAACTGGGCAGCTACATGAAGTTGTTCACTTATTTTTTAAAAAACTCGCATGGCATTCGTCGCCTTGGTTCTGCGGCGGTGGATCTGGCTTATGTTGCCTGCGGAAGGTTTGAAGGTTTTTTTGAATCAGGCCTTAAATCATGGGATGTGGCGGCAGGATCATTTATTGTTCAGCAGGCTGGCGGAAAGGTTTTCGATTTCAATGGTGGTGATGAATTTCTTTTCGGGCAGCATATCATTGCTTCAAACAATGCGCTGGCTGATGAATTCGTGGGGGTGATAAAGGATCTATATCATGAGTAGGGATTCAATAATAAGAAGGAAAGTGACAGTTTCAGCAATGTAGTTTGTACAATAATTATTTAATCGTAGTAAGGATGAAATGATACGAACAACGAATACTTTTTTTGTCAATTCCGGTATTATTTCCCTAATAAGAACGACCTATTTTTAAACAAATACTTAAAATTATGGATGCAAGAATCAAAATCATTCAGGGCGACATTACACAACTCAAAGTTGATGCAATTGTAAATGCTGCCAACATAAAATTGAGTGGCGGTGGTGGCGTTGATGGCGCAATTCACAAAGCCGCAGGACCAGAACTAAAGGAAGCATGTGCACAGTTGAGAAGATGTCGCACCGGCGATGCCAAATCTACAAAGGGATTTAACCTCCCGGCAAGATATATTTTCCACACAGTAGGCCCTATCTGGAAGGGTGGAGAATTCATGGAAGAAAACTACCTCATTTCATGCTACAGGAATTGCATGCATCTTGGAGTTTTGAAAGACATCAGGACTATCGCTTTTCCTAATATCAGCACAGGCGCTTATGGTTTCCCGAAAGAAAAAGCTGCACAAATTGCACTGGATACTGTTGATGCATTTCTCCGTATTGACAAGGGTTTTGACGAAGTGACCTTTGTTTGTTTTGATGAGGAGAATTACAATATCTATGAAAAGCTGATTGGTCAAAAGTCAGTTGACAATAGTCAATAGTCAATAGTCAATAGTCATTAGTCATTAGTCAGTGGGGGAACTGCTGTCAATATTTTCATAGCAATTTCTCAAAACAATCTTTACATGATCACTCATGAAAACACGCAAAGAACTTAAGGAAGAGTTTAAACAAATGAAATACCCGATGGGCGTGTTTCAATTGAGAAACCTTACAAACAACAAGGTGTTTATTGGCAGCAGCACCGACCTGAAAGCTGCATGGCCGGCATTGAAACTGCAACTCGACATCGGTATTCATTCAAACGCTCAATTGCAAAATGATTGGTCAACGACAGGCGCAGGAAATTTTGTTTATGAAATTCTGGAGGAAATAAAGGAATCTCCTGAAAAGAAATTGAATTATGAAAAAGAAGTAAAGATCCTTGAAGAAATGATGATACAGGAACTGCAGCCGTTTGGGGAAAAGGGGTATCATCATTTTTGATTTGTGATTTGTGATTTGTGATTTGAAATTTGAAATTGGGGTTTCAAAATGTCGTCACTACGTGACTTTGGATGGCCATTGTACTTTCTTATTACAAAGATGACGTCACTACGTGACTTTCCTTCAAGCATTGTATTACTAAAATAGGTACGCAAAGACGCAATGGCGCAAATAAGGATTTAAGATTTGTTCAAAGTTCAAAGTTTACCCCGTTGGATAAATATCCTACGGGGTTTAAGGTTTAAGGTTGCGCCAGCATTTTACATTTTACATTTTACATTTTACATTTTTCCTGTTTTACATTTTACATTTTTTTTATTTGTGATTTGAAATTGGGGTTTCAAAATGTCGTCACTACGTGACTTTGGACGGCCATTGTACTTTCTTATTACAAAGATGTCGTCACTACGTGACTTTCCTTCAAGCCTTGTATTACTAAAATAGGCACGCAAAGACTCAATGGCGCAAATAAGGATTTAAGATTTGTTCAAAGTTCAAAGTTTACCCCGTTGGATAAATAACCTACGGGGTTTAAGGTTTAAGGTTGCGCCAGCATTTTACATTTTACATTTTTCTTATTTTACATTTTACATTCAACACTCCGATGCTGCAACTAATGACCAATGACTATTGACCATTGACCATTGACCATTGACTTTTGACTATTGACTTTTTTTATTCCGTTTTTCTCCAAAATTTCAAATACTTTTGCATATTGAAAATTAAAGCCGGATCTCACAATAATTGCCGCCTTTTTGCGTTAGCATCTATTGTTTTATAAACCGGCAGGAATAAATTTTTATCAAACATTTATAGTCATGATGATGAATCCTCGTACTCAAAATTTAAAATGCCTCATTGGCAATACTCCCCTATTGGAAATTAATTTCCGCTACAAAGGCGAAGACCGCGTGATCTATGCCAAAGCTGAAAACCTGAACATGACCGGCAGCATCAAGGACCGCATGGCTTTTCACATTCTGAGCAAAGCTTACGAAAACGGAACGCTGCAACCCGATATGCATATCTATGAAGCTACCAGCGGCAACACAGGAATATCGTTTGCTGCCATCGGAAAAGCATTCGGTCATAGGGTGAACATTTTTATGCCCGACTGGATGAGTTCGGAAAGAAAAGACCTGATCAAAAGTCTCGGCGCCCACATCAGGCTTGTAAGCAAAGAAGAAGGCGGTTTCCTGGGTAGCATCGAAATGTCGGACAATGCCGCCAAACAGACCAATGGTTTTCTACCAAAACAGTTCTCGAACGAGGACAATGTGGAAGCGCATTATCTCACCACCGGCCCTGAGCTTTGGTGGCAGCTAAAATACAGAAACGTCACTCCCGACGCATTCATTGCAGGCGTGGGCACGGGCGGCACCATCATGGGGATCGGCAAATACCTGAAAGAACAAAATCCTTCAATAAAGATACACCCCCTCGAACCTTCCAACTCTCCTACCCTTTCGACAGGCTACAAGGTGGGCAAACACAGGATACAGGGCATTTCGGACGAGTTTGTTCCTTCAATCATCAATTTCGACCATCTGGATGCAGTGGTTGGCATTGACGATGGCGATTCCATCATCATGGCGCAAAAACTTTCGGCCGATCTTGGCATTGGCGTTGGCATTTCGTCGGGTGCAAATTTCCTTGGCGCCCTGGAGATACAGAATAAAATGGGCAGCGACAAGGTGATCGTGACCGTTTTCCCGGACGACAACAAGAAATATCTGAGCACCGACCTGCTGCGTACAGAGCCTGTGAAAAAAGATTTTTATTCAACCGATATTGAACTTATAAATTTCAAAGCTTTCAAAAGAGTATGCCAGACATGCTGCGAACCGCTTGAATGCATCGAAGCCATGTTCGACGACAACAGCGTGAGCCTGCCGGCATGCCCGAGGAGGAAGTAAATTCAAAGTCTCAAATTCCAAATTCCAAGGGGTGCACACAGTGAAATTTGGATTTTCATGTTTGAGTTCACTCCGATAAGTCTTTTTACCACAAAAACTCTAAAACACAAAATTTCACGAAAATCCATTTACCCCGTGGGATAATTTTCCAATTTTACCCATTTGAATTTTTCAGATTTAATGAGTATCTTAAAAAACTGAGTTATCCCACGGGGTGAAGTGAATTAGTGTTTTTGTGGCAGTTTTTTCTTTTTTTACTTTTCGGAGTAGTCTCATGTTTTGATTCCCGAACTCTAAATCACGATATAAGCACATCTAATTTAAGCAATTGCAAAGCATCATTGTACTGTTGATGCCTTGGATTTTACAAAATAAAAGGCATTTTTCACATGAGAAAAATGAGCTAGCTACATAGAAAAAAGATTTTTCACATGAGAAAAATGCGCTAGCTACATAGAAAAAAGTTTTTTCACATGAGAAAAATGCGCTAGCTACATAGAAAAAAGTTTTTTCACATGGGAAAAATGAACTAGCTACATAGATAAATGATTTTTCACATGAGAAAAATGCGCTTGCTACATAGAAAAAAGATTTTTCACATGAGAAAAATGCGCTTGCTACATAGAAAAATTATTTTTCACATGGGAAAAACGCACAAGCTATGTTGCAAAATAAAGGAAACTGGTTGGAATTTTACCTGGCAAGGTAATCCTTAATATCATCCTTTGATAAGATTTTATTTTCACAATTTGGAAAATAAAAGGAAAAATGGAAATTTGGGCAATGCTGTGTCATTTTAAAAATTGACTTTGAAAAGTAACATAAAGAAAAAGGGGAACCGGAAAACTCCCGACACCCCTTTAAATCTTCACCTTTTCAATCCTAGGTATCCGTTAAGGTAAATTTTCTTCTTGCAGATTCTACACTAAATCCTGCTGTATTTTGAATAATCACTGTATAAAACAGAGCATTCAGAAAAGGCACGTTCGTTAAGATCAGTTTACGCGAATTTGTTGAACTGCAACCCGGCTTAAAACTTTCAGTACTTTCATCAGAATAGATCCTTACAAAATAAGTTCTTTTTTCAACTTTCACATTTGATGGGCCTGTGAACTTAGCTAGATTTACTTTTATTGTATGAGGGTCTGTACCCTTTACAATACTCTTAATCACCGGCTCCGGAGCAACTCCGTGAGGGGCGCTTGGGAAGTTTACATCAAACCCTGATTTGAGTAAATTTACTTCATCACCTTCATAAAGACCATTCACATAGTTCAACAGTTTCTTAATCATTTTAAAAAGTAATTCTGATTGCAAATCGCGATTTGCTAAATCAATACCTTTTTCGCCCAATGCCACAGCATCAACAGCTGACTTTAGCTGAGCTGTGAAATCGGCAAGAGAAACAGTGGGAGTACCATAAATAAGGACATTAAAGTATATCCCTTTTAAAATAATACGATCTCCCAACTCATTGATCAATGCGTATTGCGTCCTCTTAAGATGCGCTACTGCTTTAATAATTTGTTGTTTTTTCATAGTATAATTTTTTTTAAAAGATTTTATGATGCAAATGTATAAATTATTGAAACACATTGATTCAGTCAAAAACCACAAGGTGTAACACCAACAGTTATACCGACATGAATACTAACCGATGAATTTTAAAATCAGGCAATAAAAATAATTTACGTCAAGTACTCTGAATCAGAGCATAAAGA